>Ga0310917_10000081_pt1 | contig 38191 bp, 38 predicted proteins | sample GREbulkMGLF178_FD_203531 | JGI IMG/M metagenome (GOLD analysis project Ga0310917, IMG submission 203531) | Lab enrichment of tropical soil microbial communities from Luquillo Experimental Forest, Puerto Rico - GRE.bulkMG.LF178 | ecosystem: Environmental > Terrestrial > Soil > Tropical forest >... | reverse complement strand
ATTGTCATGGGTTCTCGGAAGGGGCTCGCGGGGCCTGACCGGGTCTGCAGTTCGTCGGCCAATGCGAGTGCTTCCTCACCAAGCCTGCGGGCCTGATCCGCGGTTAGCTGTAGGGCGCCGTTGGCTTCGATGATGATCCGGTGCTCGCGCAAGCTCGGGATTCCGTGGATGCCGATCCACACGGGGCCGATGTAACGTCCCCGCTGTGGTCGTTGGAATGCGGTCATATGCCCTCCTTCCTTTTGAAGGCCACGGGGGAGCCCGTCTGTTCACTCCCGCGTGGCCAGGGGCTGCGCCTGAGTGTGGCCATACCGATCATACGCAAATATCGACAGTTTGCATACTAAAAGCCTGTCTCAAAGCATGCACCAGACTTCTAGTCTGGTAGACGTACCCATGACAACTTCCTCTGTGGGTCTTTGCCTGGTGATAGGAGCTGCACATGTCGTCGTTTGTGAAGAGTAATTACCCCTTGGTGCTTCCCTAGGCAGGCCGGCTTGCCGGGAAGTGACAGGAATCTTTACGCGTCTGCGGGTTTAAATGCTCCCCTGTGGCGGTTAACCAGGGGTGGGACGAGGGATCCCCTCGGAGGGAGTTGTTTGCGGCCATGGACGCGTTCGAGCAAGTAACCCGCGACATGCGGGAGTTCGCAATCGAGGTCAAGAGACTGGGCTATGCCCTACCTGCCGGATACGAGAACCTCTTTGTAGAGCTGTCTGAACGCATGATCAAACGCACCGACGATTTAGCTGGGTCGTCCCGCTAAAAACCATCCGCGCAGCCGGCCCGCATCGACGCGGGCGGCGTCGGCGCAGTTACCAGTTCGCCGCTAGCCGAGTCCGGCGTCGACGAGCAAACGCGGCAGGCCGAGTTGCCCGCACCGCGCCACGACGTCCGGCAACACGACATCGGCGTCGCCCACCCTGCCTGTGGCCTGGAGTGTTTCGGCCAGCAGCAGTTGAGCCGTCAGCGCCGCTAATGGTCTTCGCTCGCCATCGATTCCGGCGAGTAGGTCGGCCGCACGCCGGCACGCCTGCTCGCGGTCGTCAGCCGAATCGCTCGCCGACAACAGCCGAATCCCGGAGTTCTCGTCGAGTTCGGCTGTGATCGTGGCGATTCCGTCATCGCGAGGAATTGTGCGGGTCGCGCGCAACCGGGCGGCAACCTGCGGCTCGATGTCGATGCCCAGCCGGATCCGCTCGTTGGTGACTGCGGCCGCGAGGCGCGGTAGCCCGAACTGCTCTGCTGCCCTCGCGCCGTCGGCGAGGCGCTCGGCCGCAGAACTGCGGTCCCCTTGCGCCGCCTTGATTTTCGCGCCAGCCACGTACAGCGCGGTCATGTAGTCGACTCCACCGCCCTCCGATCCGAGTTGATAGCTCTCGTCCAGAAGACGCGTGGCCTCGGCCAACTTTCCTGTCTCGTAGAGCAGTTCGCCGAGAAGCGCACCGGCGACACGCGCTGCGTATGACTGCGCCCCTACCGCGGCGCCGATCGCGTAGGCTTCGCGGAACTGCTCCAGAGCGCCGGGGATGTCGAGCTGATACTTGGCTGCGATGCCGCCGAAGCAGCGCGAGTAGACGCTGGCAAGCGGCCCCAACATCTCGTGGTAGGGGGCTGCTGACTCGATATGGCTATGCGCAGCGTCGAATTCGAAGCGGTAAACCGCGGCGAACGCCGCGGCATTGTGAGCCACCCCCGCGACCCGGGGATGGAAGGTGTCCGGTCTTGACAAGGCGACAGCGACCAAATCATCGGCGGCATCCACGTGGTCGGCGAATATCTCGGCGACTGCGCGAACCACGTCGGCTTCGGCGCGTAGATCCGCTCGCATGGCGTCCGAGAGGTCGGCACGATCGAGTGCCGATTCGAATCGATTCAGCGCGGCTTCGGTCGGTGCCCGGCGCTGTAGCAGGTTATTAGCCCAGGCGATGGTGAGTTGCAGCCGCGCCCGCGAAACCACTAGCTGTGGAGGCAACTTCTTGACGATCGCGAGCAGGGTCGTCATGTTCGACTGCTCGAGCAGGTTTGTCTCGTCCTGCTCGACAAGGTCGACCGCGCGCGCGGCGTCGCCCGACGCCAGCGCATGGTCGACGGCTTCGTTGAGGTAGCCGTGTTCGGCGAACCACGCCGACGCATCGCGGTGCAGCGGTTCTACCCGATCCGGACGGTCACGCTCGAGGCGGTGGCGCAGGAATTCCGCGAACATCTGGTGGTAGCGAAACCAGGTCGGATCGTCGTCGGTCCTATGCAGGAATAACCCGCGCTGCTCGATGTCCTCGAGCATGGCCTGCCCGCGCGGCACTCCTGCCAGCGCGGACGCTAGCCCGCCGCATATCCGTTCCGTGATCGATGTTTCCAGCAGGAAATCGACCATCTCCGGTTCCAGGGTGTCCAGGACGTTTTCGGCGAGGAATTCGCCGATCATCTCGGTAGCGCCGCATAGTCCGCTCACCAGGCTGGTGGCATCGCAGCCGCCACGCAGAGCAAGCGCTGCCAGCTGTAGGGCGGCGACCCACCCCTCGGTCGACGTGGTCAACGCTTCCACATCGCTGTCTGACAGCTTCAGCTCATCAATGTCGTTCAGTAACGATCGAGCCTCGTCGATGTCGAAACGCAATGCGTCAGAGTCTATTTCGACCAATTCATCCACGATCCGCAACTTGCTTACCGGAAGTCCGGCGCGCGACCAGCTGGTCACGATGATTCGCATGTGATGACATCCGTGCTCGAGCAGAAAGCCGAGAGCGGCGGTGGTCTGGGGGTCCGATACCCGGTGCCAGTCGTCGATGACCACCGCAATCCGATCGTCTTTGTCATGAATTTCGTCGATGACCGTGGTCAAGACGTAGCGGACGGCGGCGTCGCCGTGCTCGTCGAGCGCCTGACTCAAAGACGCGGCGAGTGCGGGACGGACCCGCCGGATCAACTCAAGCAGGTGCGCCAGGAACCACACCACGTTGTTGTCGTCGTCGTCGATCGTCAGCCAGCCAACTGCGACGCCGTCGCGCAGGAGTTCCTCTCGCCACTGTGCCGCCAGCGTGCTCTTGCCGAAGCCCGAGGGCGCGTGGATGAGCACGAACCGTCGCCGACCGCCCGCGCGCAGAACGTCGAGCAGCCGGTCGCGGGCGACCAACGATCGGGTCGGAACGGGCGGTCGGTACTTCGTCGCCGGAGTCGGGGGCGTCGGAGTGGCGCCCGTATCCCGCCGGACCTGTGACGCGGAAACCGGTGACGTCCGGCGCTCCACGCCCAACTCGACGGGACGGGCCATCTCATCGACGGCCATACCGCTGGTGCGCTGAACCTCGCGCAGCTCCTCGCCGAACGCCGCCGCGCTCGCCGGGCGAGCCTCGGGCTCCCGGGCCATGGCCCGTTCGATTACTGCCGCCACCTCGGGCGGAAATCCACGCTCACGCAGATCGGGTATCGGTTGCGACGTGATTCGGAGAAACTGGGCGATTACTTTCTCGCCGCTCTGGCGCTCGAACGCGGCATGGCCGGTCAGCGCGCAGAACAGCGTCGCGCCGAGCGAATACACGTCGGACGCGGGTGTGGGTATCTTGCCCTCGAGCACTTCGGGCGCGGTAAACGCCGGCGAGCCGGTGATCACTCCGGTCGCCGTCTGAAAGCCCCCGGCGATCCGGGCGATACCGAAGTCGGTCAGCTCCGGTTCGCCGTACTCGCTCAGCAGGATGTTGGCCGGTTTGACGTCGCGATGCAGGATGCCCGCCCCATGGGCGGCTTCAAGCGCACCCGCCAGCTTCACGCCGATGTGCAGTGTCTCGCGCCAGTCCAGCGGCCCGTGCCGGCGGATCAGCGCCTCCAGCGAGTTCTTCGCGTGGTAGGGCATCACGATGAACGGCCGACCTGTGGTCGTGGTGCCGACCTGAAGGATGGTCACGATGTTGGGGTGGCCGGACAGTCGGCCCATCGCGTGCTGCTCGCGCAGGAAGCGGTCGAGATTTTCCGGGTCAAGGTTTGCCGTCAATACCTTGACGGCCACCGCGCGGTCCAGCAGCGGCTGAGCACAGCGATACACCACGCCGAAGCCGCCCCGCCCGATTTCGGCCGCATCCTCGAAACCCGCGTCGCGCAATTCCGCGGGTATGTCAGGGTCCAGATCCCGCGGCGACGCATGTTGATCGACGTCGGACATCAACGGTCACTATCCCACTTGTCCACCGCGGACAACAGTCCGGCCAACTTTGTCGGTTGGCGACGGATCCGGGCATGCGGCCAGGACTTAGCATGCGTGTGTGACTGGCTCGTACACATACACATTCGAAGACATCCAGAACCGCCCGGTTGCGGTGATCGGAGCGGGAACGTTGGGTCGCCGCGTCGCGGTGATGTTCGCCAGCCGTGGCGGAACCGTGCGCATCCACGCCCGGCGCGCCGAACAGCTTGCCGCCGCGACGCAATACGTGACGGAGACGCTACCGAAGGTGGTGGCCGACCGAGGCTTTGGCGAAGTGGGTGGCGCGACGGCCGCGGGGTCGCTCGAAGAAGCGTTGGACGACGCCTGGCTCGTCGTTGAATCCGTCCCGGAGAGGCTCGACATCAAGATCCCGCTGTGGGGCGAGATCGACCGAGTGGCGCCGCCGGACACCATTTTCGCGACCAACTCTTCGTCGTACCCGTCGCGGGTCATGGCCGAAAAGGTGCGCGACAAACGTCGGTTGTGCAACATGCACTTCTACATGCCGCCGGAGGTCAACGGGATCGACCTGATGTCCGACGGTGAGACCGACCGCGGCCTGCTCGACACGCTGCTGACCGTGCTGCCCGAGTTCGGCGTGCATCCCTTCGAGGCGCGCAAGGAATGCACCGGCTTCATCTTCAATCGCGTCTGGGCGGCCATCAAGCGCGAGTCGCTGGCCGTGGTCGCCGAGGGCGTGGCCCGCCCGGAGGATGTCGACGGGCTGTTCAAGGTCAACTTCGGCGTTGCGGCCGGGCCGTTCCAGATGATGGACCTCGTCGGACTCGATGTTGTGCTCGACATCGAGAACCACTACGCCGAAGAATTCCCACACCTACCGAAGAGCGTGCGGGACTTGTTGCAGTCCTATATCGACGCCGGCAAACTCGGCGTCAAGACCGGCGAGGGCTTCTACACCTACACTGCTGGGCGCGGGCGTAACGCCACGGCGCATTGAACAGCGTCAGTTGTTGCTCAGCACCAAGCGCCAATTGCCGATATTCCTGGGATCCGGGACGCACCAGAAATTGTTCCAGACCCCGGGTGTTGTCGCTCGCACGCCCGGGCCGGCATTCTGACAGGCCTCGTGGGTGGGGTAGGTGCCCTCGGTCTGCAACGTGTCGGCGTTGCTGATGCCCACGCCGGTCGTCATTAACCCCGCGAGAGCCAGCACACCAGCGGCGCAAAATGCGTAAACCGATCGCTTCATTTCCAATCCTCCTGTTTGCTCCAGGATGGAGACACGAACCAGCACTAAGGTTAGGTCTAGTCAGATGACTGCACGAGGGTTTTCGCCGCGCAGCTACTTGTCCAGCGCGCGAGCGTAACGCCACAGCGAAAACCGGCCGCGATTTTCGCCGTGGCGTTACGCTCGCGGAGCTACGTCCGCCGCCCGAGGTAGGCGAGCGCGAGTTCGGCGGCGTTGGCGCCGCACATGCCGTGGGCGCCGGGCCCGGGTGGCGTGGCCGCCGAGCAGATATACATGCCCGGCACTCCAACGGTGTATGGCGACAACGTGATTCGTGGCCCGAAGGTCAGCTGGCGAATGTCCTTGGCGCCGGTCATGATGTCGCCGCCGACGTAGTTGGGGTTGTAGGCGTCCATTTGCGTCGTCGACCGAACGGTGAACCCGACGATGCGGTCCCGAAAACCGGGGGCGAACCGCTCGATCTGCGCGACGATCGCCTCGGTGGCGTCGCCTGCATAGCCGTTGGGGACGTGCGCGTAGCTCCACACCGGGTGCGTATTGCCCACCGAGCGTTGCGGATCGGCCAGATACTGCTGACCAACCAGCACGAACGGGCGCTCGGGCATGCGCCCGGCGTGGATTTCCCGCTCGGTCGCGGCAAGTTCGGCATAGGTCCCGGCCAAATGAACCGTGCCGGCCCGGTGCGCGTCCGGGTTGGTCCAGGGCACGCCGCCCTCGACGGCGAAGTCGACCTTGAACGCGCCGGGACCGCGCCGGAACCTGGTGAAGGCACGCGAAACTCGGCGCGGAAGACGGTCGCCGAGGATCCCGGCGACCGCGCCGGGCGCCAGATCGAACATCGTGACGTCCGCGGGCGGCAGTTGCGACGCGGTCTGGACCCGGACACCCGTCTCGATCTTGCCGCCCAGATCGCCCAGCAGCGCCACCATCGCGTTGGCGATCGACTGCGATCCGCCTTCGGCCACCGCCCAGCCGTGCCGGTGGCCGGCCGCGATGATGCCCATCCCGATGGCGGAGGTCATCGGGTAGTGCAGCGGCCGGAAGGCATGTGCCGCAACACCTCCGAACAACGCCCGTCCTTCCTCGGTGCGGAACACCCGGGCGAACGTGGACGCGGGAAGCACGGTGGGCGCACCGAACCGGGCCAGCATCAGCGGATGATGCGGGACCCGCAGCAGGGGCCGCATGATGTCCTCGCTGAGCGCGTCGAACCGGGCGGCCGGGTAGCCGAACGCCCGCTGCCACCGCGATCCGTCGCGACCGAGACCGGCCGCGGTCTGTTCGACCGAGCGGTGCAGCACGCCGGCGCTGCCGCCGTCGATGGGATGGACACAATCGATCTCCGGCCAGCGCCACGTAAGCCCGTACCGGTCCAGATTGAACTTGCCCAGGAACTGCGAGCCGACGGCCATCGGGTGAATCGCCGAGCAGTGGTCGTGTAGCAGGCCGGGAACGATGGCTTCGCCGCTGCGGGTGCCACCGCCGACCTCGTCGGCGGCCTCGAGCACGGTGACCTGCACGCCTTCGGCGGCCAGGGAGAGGGCGGCGGCGAGCCCGTTGGGCCCGCCGCCAACCACCACTGCAGTACTCATGCCAGCGCTCCGTGACCGTGCTCCTGGTCCTCGCGGACCTCAACACGGGCAGCCGGCTTGGTGCCCTTCAGCGACCAGCTCACCTGGGTCGGGATGGGGCCGTTGGGCAGCCAGGGCTGCTCGGCGACCGCGTCCGCCACCTTCCACGTGCCGCGCTCGATCACCCCGAGTGCGGCGTCGATCAACTGGTAGTGCTGGACGCCGCTGCCGAAGGCCTCCGACTCCACCCAGGCGATGACGCACTCGCCCGGCTCGAACTGCGCTTCCTTCTGGACGGCCTGGATCATGTCCGCGTCGTGCAGGTGACCGTCGCCGAAGTTGAAGCCGATGATCGAGTTGCAGACGAACTCGCCCTCCCGCACGGTGCGGCTGTCGATGTCCGGCAGGTGGCTCAACAGCAGCGAGAACAAGCCGCGACCCTGGCTGTGCATGCTCCGCCACGCGATCGTCTTCTGCGAGGTGACCTCTGCCCATGCCGGCTCGTAACCGAACGCGACGAACTGGTCGACCTGGTTCCCCGCCGATCGGGTGACGCGGTTCAGCTTCGCCTCGGAACCCGGTGCGAACGTCCACACGGCAGAGGCCCAGTTGCCGGCGTACTGCCGCAGCGAGGGCAGGAAGGACACCTTGTCCGGTCGCAGATTGCCCAGGATCGGGTAGAACAGCAGCGCGGCGGCGATGACGATGGCCAGCCAGGGCGGCGTCATGTTCCACGGGGCGTATCCGTTCCAGTTCGGGAAGCCGAGGAACAGGAAGATGGTGGTGTAGGCGAAGACCACGTTCCATTCCAGCGGCACCGCGAGTGGGAAGGTCGAGATGATGAACAGGTGGAAGCCCACCATCAACAGCGCCGCCACCAGCGTCACCCACTTGTTGGTGGAGAAGAACAGGACCAGCGGGGCAATGATCTCGACCGTCGTGCCGTTGACGTGTGCCATGAAGTCCGCCAGCCGCGACGGGAGCATGTCGCGCCCGAAGTCGCGGTAGTGGGCCCGTCGCAGAAACTTGGGCGCGAATATCGTGTTGCTCACCATCGGCGGGATGACGTTGGAGAAGTGCTTCCCGAATTTCGAGAAGCCGGCGCCGACCCACACCACCACGATCAGCATCTTCAGCGCGATGATCATGTTCACGAACGGCAGCACGCTGAAGAAGAACAGCGCCGGGAGGTACTGCTCGGCGCGGGCGGCCAGGAAGATGGTCTTGTCCCGCAGGCCGATCAGAACCAGCAGCGCCATCGGCGCCACCAACAGCGCGGGGTTGACTAGACCAGACGTGTTATGCGGCAACGCCTTTGAGAGCGAGTCGCTGTGCACGCCCGGTGACAGCAGCGCGACGGCCACGCTCACCAGCAGTGCCAGGTAGAGCGCGATGTCGAACCAGTTGCGCCGGTCACCCTTGGTGAACGGCACCCACTTCCACGGCCGTAACCGGATGGTCCCCGGTCGTGCCCAGAACAGGATGCCGCCGGTCATCGGCTTGATCTTGCCGGCCAGCGGACCCCAGGAGCCGGCGATGCCAATGGACTCCAGCAGCACGGTCCAGAGGATGACCTTCTGATAGACGATGGGCTGGTTCCACCATTCGGCCACGTGCCAGAAGGCCGGCAGCCCGGACGTCGCCGTCGCGACGCTGATCCCGCCGATCGCGAAGAGGATCAGCTTCAGGATGTAGATGGTATGGACCATCCGCGGTGCGCCGAAGCCGTTTTCGGCCCACTCGTTGGCGAGGATCCGCATCCGCTCCATCAGCGGCTTCCTCAGGAAGGTGTCCGGATCAAAGTCCGGAAGGTAGGGCTTGGTGAATCCCATTTTGTGGCTCCTTTGACAGTTGTTTGCCGAGGTGGCGCCCACATTAGGAATTGTGCGCCGCGCGAGACAGTTGCGGAACAACAAAGCCGCACGCCGGTGTTATCGCTCGAAGACAACTCCGGCGTCTAACGTCATTGAGGTGGAGAAAGCACGCCCCGACAACCCAGATATTCAAGTCGAGGTCAGCCGTTACGTCGCCAAGGTTGCCGGCCGATTGCACGATCGGTTGGCCGACGTGGCGTCCGCCATCTTGCGTTCGCTCGAGGATCAGATCCCCGAGTTGCGCGCTGATACCCAGATCGTGGATCTGCTCGGAACCAGCATCGGAGCCAATGTGGACACGATGTTGTACGCGTTGAGCTACGACCTCGCGGTCGAGCGCGTCGAGGCGCCCACCGCGGCCCTGGAATACGCCCGCCGATTGGCGCAGCGCGGCATACCCGTCCACGCTCTGGTCCGCGCGTACCGGCTCGGTCAGCGCCGGCTGAATGAGCTGATTTTCGCCGAATTGCACGCGATCGAAATACCCGAACCGATGCGGGTGCCGGTGATCGAGGCGATGAGCGCCGCGATGTTCGAGTACATCGATTGGATGTCGCAGCAAGTGGTCGTGGTGTACGAAGACGAGCGCGAACGATGGCTGGAAAACCAGAACAGCTTGCGCGGCCTGCGGGTGCGCGAGGTGCTGGACCCGAACAAAACCGTCGATGTCGATGCGGCAACCACCTCAATCCGCTATCCGCTGCGGTGGCATCACCTTGCGCTCGTGATGTGGTACCCGGACTCGGCCACCGAAGGCGACGAACTTAGCCGGTTGCAACGGTTTCTGCGCGAACTGAGTGGGGCCGCCGGCGCCGGCGCCGGCCCGCTCTTCGTTGCCTCCGACAAAAGCTGCGGCTGGGGCTGGCTGCCGTATCGGGCCGCGATAAGCGACGTCGTTTCGAAGGTGCGCCGCTTTGCGCTGGCCCGGCCGGACTCGCCGAGTGTGGCCATCGGGACGATGGCCGTCGGCGTGGAAGGGTTTCGCCGCTCACACCGGGAGGCGCAGCAGGCCCGCGGCGTGGCGATTATCCGGGAGTGGCAAGGGCCGACGGTGATCGCCGCGGACGATCCGGGGCTGTCCGTGGTGGCGCGTCTGGGCGGCGACGTGGCCGGCATTCGCGAGTGGGTGGCCACCGTGCTTGGCGACCTTGCCGGCGATAACGAGAACGACGCGCGCCTCCGCGAGACGCTACGGGTGTATCTGGCTTGCGGCTGCAGCTACAAGCAGGCCGCCGAGGAACTCAACCTGCACTTCAACTCGGTGAAGTATCGAGTGGGCCGCGCGGTCGCCCGGCGTGGCCGGGAGATCGGCACCGATCGGCTCGACGTCGAACTCGCGTTGCTCGCCTGTCACTGGTACGGCGGCGCGGTTCTGCAGCCGAAATGACGAAGGCCCGCACCTGGTGGTGCGGGCCTGGTCGGGGTCGTGGCGGCGGGGTTACCCGGCGGCGGGCTGCAGGTTCCCGGGCCTCCGGGCCGGCCGGTTGGTCCCAAGGATGGCGTGGCCGGCGGTGATGATCGCCGGGACGAGCACCGGGAACAGCACGAGGACAAGCATTGCGGCGAGGGCCAAGATGGTCGTGATCATGATTTGCTCGCATTTCTCCGCCAGGCGGAACGTTGGGATAGGTTGTGGCACTGGGTAATCCGAACCTCGGTGATCGGGTTTGGGATCCGCTGGTGTGCTGAAGCGCGGCGCTGCGCTTGACGAGAAAAGTACCGGCGCCATCGCAGCGCAGGAATGTCTCGAACCGACCAACTTGGGACGCGTTGTTGTCTTCCGGCGACAAAGACGAGTGGAAGCCCCGTTGCCGAGATGACCAGGCCCGCACCTGGTGGTGCGGGCCTGGTCGGGGTCGTGGCGGCGGGTTTACGCGGCGGCGGCGGCGAGACGCGGGGTGCGCCGCGGGAAGTTCACCGCAACGCGCTCCTGGGTGCTGGTGCGCGCCTGGCCGGTGAGGAGGTGGAAAGCGGTGATGATCGCCGGGATGATGACGGGGGCCAGGACCATCAAGATGATGAGGGCGGGCAGCAACATGGTTTCACCTACGTTTCTCCGCGTCGCGGAATTGTCGGGATGGTTTGTGGTACTTGGCAATTCGGGCCGGGCGGATCGAATCGGTGTCAGCTGGTTTGCTGATAACGCTGCGATGCGTTCGACAGGAAACTTATCGGCGCCACCCCGCCGCAACGATGTCCCGAACCGACCAACTTGGGACGCGTTGTTGTCTCCCGGCGACAAGGAGGTCGTCGGTGCCCGTTACAGGGCGATCCCGCCCTCTACACCTGCGGTTTCATTCAGGCTTTGTTCCCGATACCTACACACGATGCCGAATTGTGTCGCCGCGGACATTTTCTTGACGTCGATTCTGACCAATAATGAACAGATGACAAACAGCGATCGGACGGTTTTTGAGGGTCCCCTGCGGCAGCTTGCTCACAGCGCGTGGCAGCTGCTTCTGCTCACTGGTGTCACGGCGGTGGCGCTCGGTGCCATTGTGCTGGCCTGGCCAGGCAAGACACTGCTCGTGGCGGGTGTCCTATTCGGCATCTACCTGGTCGTTACTGGAATCGGATATGTGTTTGCCGCTTTCGGCGCGCACACCGGCGGCGCAATGAGAGTGCTGGCATTCCTGACCGGCGTCGTGTCGTTGGTTCTGGGTTTCTTCTGCTTCCGCGACAAATATGAGGCCGTCGCGCTTTTGGCCCTGTGGATCGGCATCAGCTGGGTGTTCCGCGGGATGACCCTGCTCGCCGCGGCGTTGTCCTTCGACCACATGCCCGCACGCGGTTGGCAGGTGCTTTCCGGGCTGATCATCGTTGTCGGCGGTGGTGTGATGATCATCTACCCGCTCGATTCGATCGGGATCCTGACCCTGGTCGCGGGCTGCTGGCTGATCGCCATCGGGATCGTGGACGTCATCACCGCGTTCCAGGTTCGCAACCGTGCGAAGCACGTGGAGAAATCCCTGGGGGCCGCCGCTTAAGGCACTAAGGCAGTCGCCGCTCGACCTCGAACGCCAGGCACAACTCTGCGAGGTCCGTTGGCCGTGCGAGCGATCGCGCGGTCAACTCCTCGATGCGACGCAGACGGTGTCGCACAGTGTTGGGATGGCAGTAGATCTTCGCCGCGGTGTCGTTGGCGGAGCCGCCGGCTTCCAGCCAGGCCTGGAAGGTATCGAGCAACACCGTGCACTCCTCGGCCGGCAGCTCCTTCAGTCTCCCAAGTACCGACGACCTGATCTTCGCCATGACCTCCGGGGCGCTGACCGCCGCAACCGCGAGCGTGGACTCGTCGAAGACGGTGACGAGCGAGTCGTGCGACGGCTTTCCGGTGGCCGCCAGCCGGGCGAATCGCAGCGCGTCGCTGGTTTCGGCCAGCTCGTGGAACGGCGGGCTGATGCCGACTCGCGCGGTCGCGGCCTGCCGGAGCACGTCGACAACCGTGCCCAAGGTCTTTTCCGGGGCGTGGCCCCTCAGATGGACGATGCCGACCTGCAGGTCCGGCAGCAACCGCCACGCGGACCGGATGTCACGGATGGAGAGCTTGTTCTCGATTGTGGGTAATCCGAGCTTTCCAATCGCGGGCAGCTCGGCCGCCACCACGACGTACGGTCCCGAAGTGGGTAGCCGCAGTAAGTCTGCTGCCTCCCAAAGACTTTGACTGTCGGTGATTCGGTGGTACAACAGCGCTTCCACCAACGCCGAGCGTTCTTCCTCCCGCTCGAGGATCTGCGCGGTCAGCTGTTGGCGGTAGGCGCTCGCCATCGCCTGAGTGAAGGTGTCCTGCGCAAAGAAGACCCGGGCGGTGGCATCCAGGATTGAGTCCGTGGGGATGCCCGCGGCGCGCGCGGTGGCAAGGGTCTCCTCCCACATGAATCGGAAACCGATCCGGTAGGCGGTCATCACCGCCGGCAGCGGCATGCCGGCGAGCGCGCGGGCGGTGCCGGTCTGCTCCGCGGGCGCCACGTCGACGTCAGCGTCCCCGGCGAGCGAGTCGAAGATGAAAGTCACGTTCGCCACGCAACTCTCGGCCACTTGTTCTTTGGTGACGACGACGCCGTCGCGGTACGCGTCGATCTCGCGGCAGAGCAGGTCCGCCATCGCCCTCCCCAATTTCGGGGCGCGGGCCAGCATGAGCTTGCCCAGCTTGATGACGTGTCGGTCGGGCGTTGCGCTCTGCTGGACGCCGACGGGATCTGTAGCCGTGCTCATATCCCAAGACCATAGGCTCGCTCACCGACGAATGTGACAGGGCGGCCGAATGACGCCACCCGCGAAAGGGCCGCGACGTTGTACGCATCGATAGTGACAAGTCGGACAGGCTCCAGCAGACTCGAATTGGCCATGCGGAGCGCAAGTGGAGCGGGTGGAGCCCATGTGGGAGCGAATGACATGAACGGTCCCGTGCGGACCTACGGCTGGCCGTCACTGATTGTGGACGAATGGGCGGCCACACGCGACACATTGCATATGTGGACCCAGATCGTCGGCAAGATCCGGATGGTTCACATGCCGCTCATAAACCACTGGTGGCAAGTGACGTTCTATGTGAGTCCGCGCGGATTGACCACCGGCGCGGTTCCGTACCGGGATGCGGTGTTCGACATGGAATTTGATTTTGTCAGCCATGTGCTTGCGATCCGGCATAGTGGCGGCGGCCAGAAATCGGTGCGCCTGGCGACCAAACCGGTCGCGGAGTTCTATGGAGAGACGCTTTCGGCGCTCGACAGTCTTGGCATCGAATCGCATATCGTCGGCAAGCCCAACGAGGTAGAACCCGCTGTTCCTTTCGCGGAGGACTACCAGCACGCGGAATACCATCCGGACGCGGCGCGGGCGTTCTGGCAGCAGCTGGTGCAAGCGCACCGGGTCATGACCAACTTCCGCGCGGCATTCGTCGGAAAGGCCAGCCCTGTCCAATTCTTTTGGGGCGCTTTGGATTTGGCCACAACACGATTTTCCGGACGGCCCGCTCCCTTGCATCCGGGAGGAGCCCCTAATTGCCCGGACTACGTGATGGCTGAAGGGTACTCACGCGAGCTCAGCAGCTGCGGCTTTTGGCCCGGGGGTGGCAAAGAAGGCGCGTTCTACTCCTACGCATACCCGCAGCCGGAAGGATTCACGGCCCACGCCGTTGAGCCCGACGCCGCCTACTTCAGCGAAGAACTCGGGGAATTCCTGCTGCCCTACGAAGCCGTGCGCACGGCCGACGACCCCGACCGAGCGGTCGCCCGGTTCTTGCAGACCACGTACGAAGCAGCCGCCGAACTCGGCGGCTGGGACCGCGGCGCGCTCGAAGACGACCCGAACCGCTTGGCGCCGTCGTCCATGCGCCACGGCTAGCCGACTCTCGGTTACTCCTCACAGGAGTCGCCGCGCGTCTAGCCGCCCCGACGACAATGCCGGCCATCTTCGTCGTGAGAACAACTGCCGGTCGGCGATCGGCACCTAATGTGCCTAGACTGTCGCTCCTCATGAGGGGTGGACAAACCAAAATGTGGCGTACGTCATAAAGGCATTGATTGATCGATCCAATGCGTTGTTGACGTCATGGCCGGTTTGACTCCCCTCACAGCTTTGCGTGCGTTGCGCGTCGGGCACGGGCACCCGCCCCTGGCGGCGCCATCATCCGTCGTCTCGACGTTGGAATCCCAGTTTCGTGCGGAACCGTCCGGCAGCGGCGACGACGGCTACCGGCCCGACGATTCCCACGTGTGGACACCGGTGGAAACCGCGATAGCGACGATCCCGGTCGGCGGGCCCGTGCAGGACATCGTCGTGAGCCCTGACGGCGAGCACGTCTATGTTGCCCGCTCCGACTCGGTCGAGGTGATTGATGGGCGGCACCGCATAGCGGGGAGTATTCCCGTCAGCGGGGCCGCGAAAAGCCTGGTGACCCGCGCCCATGGCAACCAGCTGTTTGTCGTCGACTACGACGGGTCGGTGTCGGTTGTGGATACCCGCGACTACACCGCGCAAATGTTGTGGGGAGGCCGCGCTTCCGCCACGGTAGTCAGCCCGGACGGACGTCACCTGTACGTAGCCCACGATCAGGTCACCGAAGGTCGGGCCGGCGGCGCGGTGTCCGTGATCGACACCGCCTCCGCGACAACCGTTGCCATTGTGCCCGTCAACGACGTCGCCGCACTGGCGATAAGCCCCGACGGCGGCCGCCTATACGCCGTCTCATGCGAGCGGCGCACGTATTACCAATATCCTGCGGGCCGGCTCAGCATCATCGACACCGTCGGCCATGCCGTCGTTGAAACCATCGCCGTTGGTGCCTGCCCCGAAACAGCGGCCGCGAGTCCGGACGGCGCGCACCTGTACATCACCCACTACGACACGTTTTCGGTGTCGGCGGTCAACCTGACGACCGGCAGTGTCGCCGCGGTCGGGCTGCGAGACGCTCCGCTGACGGTGGTGTTCTCCCCGGACAGCTCGCATGCCTACGTGTGCAACGTGGGTTCGTTCACCGTGATCGACACGGCGACCCATGAAGGGGACGACATCCTCGCCTGTGATCTTCCGAGGGGTTTGCAGCTCAGTCCCGACGGAAAGCGCGCCTACATTGCGAATCTCGGCGATGGCACGCTTTCGGTCTTCGACACGATCACCAACTCTGTCCCGACGACCGTCGATGTGCCCGGCTATCCCGAAACGGTAGCGGTCAGCCCGGACGGGGAACATATTTATGTGGGCGACTATTGGTCCGGTGCCGTCGCGGTGATCTCGGTGCCCACGGTGCGCAACCTGCACGCCGACGCCGGCTGAACGACCTACGTCCGCGGCTCTGCCGCATGGGTGCGCCGTTCCTCCAAGCCTTCTAGGACACGTAGGATCCTGTGCTGCTCGCGCTCGCTGAGACCGCCAACGGCGATCTCCAATGCCACCACGCGCGCTGGGTGACGATGCGTTGGCGCCCGCGCTAAGGATCGCGCACGCCACCGCCTTTTCGGTGACCTGCCTGCGACAACATGTGTGCCGTCACATCAATGCGGCCGGGTTGTTGTTGCCGAGGACATTGTCCTACGAGGCCACCGAGAGGACTATTAGAACGCCAAGACAAGCCCAGAACCAGCCATCTCGAGTTCATCCCGGAGGCATCATGACCGCCCTAAGCGCCAATCTAGTTGCGTCGAAGGAGCGCTACCCGAACCGCACCGCCCTGCGCTGCGACGACCTGCAATTCACCTACGCCGAATTCGACGCGGCAGCAGCCCGTGTCGCGACGCTGCTGGAGCGCGCCGGGGTCGAGCCGGGCGACCGGGTGGGCTTGATGTTGCCCAACACGCCCGCATTCGCCATCGCGTTTTACGGCATCATGTACCGCGGCGCCGTCGCGGTCCCGATGAACCCGTTGCTGAAGGCTCGCGAGGTGTCGTATTACCTGTCCAACAGCGGTGCCAAGGCCTTGTTCGGGACGCCGGCGTTTGCCGAAGAGGCCGCCGCCGGCGCCGCCGAGGTTGGCGCACAGTGCTGGCTCGTTGACGACGACGGGCTGATGAAGCTGATCGCCGACCTGCCTGAGCACTCCCCGGTGGAACGCGGCGACGACGACGTCGCGGTCATCCTGCACACGTCCGGGACCACCGGCAAGCCCAAGGGCGCCATGCTCACCCACGGCAATCTGAGCCGCAACTGCGAAGTGAGCCAGCGCACCCTGGTGGAAACCGGGCAGGACGACGTGGTGATGGGCTGCTTGCCGCTGTTTCACGTCTTCGGTCTGACCTGCGGGCTCAACGGTGCCGTCCTCGCGGGTTCGACGTTGACGCTCCTTCCCCGATTCGACCCGCGCAAGGCCATCGAAATTATCGAGCGTGACGCCGTCACGGTGTTCGAGGGAGTGCCGACGATGTATTCGGCGCTGCTCAGCGTGGCAGACCAGGTTCCACCGGGGGCGACGCGCAGCCTGCGGACCTGTGTCTCCGGTGGCGCGGCGCTGCCGGTCCAGGTTCTCGCCGACTTCGAAAAGGCCTTTGGCTGCACGGTTCTCGAGGGCTACGGGCTCTCCGAGAGTTCTCCGGCGGCGGCCTTCAATCACCCGAACCGGCCCCGAAAGGCGGGGTCGATCGGCACCCCGATCGAGGGCGTCGAGATGCGGGTGGTCGACCTGGACGGAGTTGAGGTTCCGCAGGGGGAGGCAGGCCAAATCCAGATCCGCGGCCACAACGTGATGAAGGGCTACTGGAACCTGCCCGACGCCACCAAGGAGACGATCACCCCCGACGGCTGGCTGAACACCGGCGACGTCGGACGCGTTGACGAAGACGGCTACTTCTACATCGTCGACCGGACCAAAGACATGATCATCCGCGGCGGGTACAACGTCTACCCACGCGAGATCGAGGAGGTGCTCTACGAGCATCCGGACGTGGCGGAGGCCGCCGTCATCGGCATCCCGCACGACTCCCTCGGCGAGGAAGTGGGTGCCGCAGTCGCTCTCAAGAAGGGGGCCGCGGTCACGGCCGACGAGCTGCGCGATTACGTGAAGGCCCGGGTGGCCGCTTACAAGTACCCGCGCCTGGTCTGGCTGGTCGACGCCCTGCCCAAGGGACCGACCGGCAAGCTTCTGAAGCGCGAAATCACCATTCCGACGACCGAAAGCACGCGATAAATATGGCGAGTTCCTCGAACCCCAAGGAGTCCACGACCAAAGTCGATGAACTGGCTGCGCCGCTCGATCTGCTCCTCACCAGCGCCACGAAGCCATTCGCCAGCCGGATGATGCCGAACGCCACGTGGGCCCGCTTCGCCGGCAATCTCGCCCAGCACCCAGGTGCGGTGGCCGACCGGGTTGGCACGCTGACCCGTGAACTCGGCAATATCGCCACCGGCAAGTCGCACCGGGTCCCGGCACGCGCTGACAAACGCTTCACCGATCCCGCGTGGCAAGAGAATCCGATTTTGCACAGGATCATGCAGGCCTATCTGGCAGGTTCCGAGACCGCCGAGGGGTTGCTTGCGGACGCCCAGTTGGATTGGCGCGACAACGAGAAGATGCAGTTTGTCGTGGACAACTTTGTGGAGGGCCTGGCGCCCAGCAACAACCCGCTGATCAGCCCGCTCGGCTGGAAGGCGCTGATCGACACCGGCGGTCTGAGCGCGGTGCGGGGCGTGAGAGCCTTTGCCCGAGACATGTTTTCGAAGCCTCGCGTCCCGGCGATGGTCGAGCCCGACGCGTTTGCGGTGGGGGAGAACCTGGCTGTCACCAAAGGGGCCGTCGTACTGCAGACCTCGGTGTTCGAATTGATTCAATACGCCCCGCAGACGCCCAAGGTGCGCACGATTCCACTGCTCATGGTGCCGCCGGTGATCAACAAGTTCTACATCATGGACATCGCGCCCGGGCGCAGCATGATCGAGTACTTCGTCCAGCAGGGCCAGCAAGTCTTCGCAATCTCATGGCGCAATCCGCAAGCGCGCCACCGTGATTGGGGCTTCGACACCTACGGTGCGGCGATCGTGGAGGCGATGGACGCGGTCCAGAGAATCACCGGGACGGACAGCACCCACCTGCTGGCCACCTGTTCGGGCGGCATCCTCGCGGCGATGACGGCGGCCCACCTCGCCGAGATCGGCGAGGGCGACCGGGTCGCCGGTCTCAACCTGGCGGTCACCGTGTTGGATGAGACCCGCGCCGGGTTCGCGGCGGCGGCCATGAGCGACCGCGCGGCGCAGGCGGCGATTCGAGTTTCGGCCAGAAAGGGCTTCCTGGACGGGCGCGACATGGCGGAGATGTTCGCCTGGCTGCGGCCCACCGACCTGGTGTGGCGGTACGTGGTGAACAACTACGTGCAGGGCCGCAAGCCGGCGCCGTTCGACGTGTTGTTCTGGAACGCCGACACCACCCGGATGGCCGCCGCGCTGCACCACGACCTGGTGCTGATGGGGTTGCGGAACGCGCTGGTCACCCCCGGCGGCGTGAGCATGCTGGGCAGCCCGGTCGACCTGTCCAAGATCACCGCCGATGCCTACGTCGTCGGGGGCATCGCCGACCACATCTCCCCGTGGCAGGCGACCTATCGCAGTGCGCGGCTGCTCGGCAGCAAGGACAACCGCTACGTGCTGTCCACCAACGGTCACATCGCGGCGTTGGTCAACCCGCCCGGCAACCCCAAGGCGTCGTACCGAACCGGCCCCGTTGATGCCGAAGACCCCGAACAGTGGCTGGAGTCTGCGCAAAAGTTAAGTGACTCCTGGTGGCCGGACTACGTGAGTTGGCTAGCTGAGCGCAGCGGCTCGGAGGTCGACGCGCCGAAAACGCTTGGCGGGGAAGATCTTCCGCCACTCGGACCCGCCCCCGGCAGCTACGTGATGGAGAAGTGAGCCATGCCTAGCGCCGCGCAACGCCGCAGGGCCCTCACGGTGGCGTCGCCAAGCACGATCGGCGAGGAGTGCTACGTCAACGCGGGCGGGCAGCGGATCCGCGTGAACGTGCGCCACGGAACCGGCGTGCCGCTGGTGATATGCAACGGCGTCGGGGCCAGCCTGGAGGTGTTCGACCCGCTGGTGGAAAGGCTGGGGTCGACGGTGATCAGGTTCGACGTTCCCGGGACCGGAGGCTCGCCCACGTCCATACTGCCCTACGGGTTTCCGTACCTTGCCTGGGTGTTGGGCCGGGTGCTATCCAAGATAGGCGTCGGCGTGGTGGACGTGTTGGGAATTTCGTGGGGCGGCGCACTTGCGCAACAGTTCGCCTTCCAGAATCCGCGCCGGTGCCGGCGCCTGGTGCTGGTGGCGACGGGCACCGGATTGTTTATGGTGCCCGGTCGCCCAAGGGTCCTGGCGAAAATGGCTACCCCGCGCAGGTTCTCGGATCCCGACTACGCGGCATCAATCGCGGCCGAGCTCTACGGCGGTACCGTACGCGCCCATGGCGACGACGTCGCGCGACTGTTCGTGCGGCAGCTGCACGCCGGGTCCAAGATCGGCTACCTGCACCAGCTGCTCGCAGGCGCGGTCTGGACCAGCCTGTTCGCATTGCCCGCGGTGCGACAGGAGACCTTGATCGTGCAGGGTACCGATGACCCGATCATCCCGGTGATCAACGCCCGCATCCTGCATGCGTTGCTGCCGCACTCGCGGCTGCACCTGCATTCCGGCGGGCACATCGACCTCGTCCACAACGCGACAGAACTCGCACCCGTCATCGACGAATTTTTGAGTGAACCGGGAGAACGGCCATGACGACGATGCCAAAGCCAGTCAGCTCGTTTGAGACACGAGGCGCCAAGGACGCCGATCCAGCCACCGCCTCCCTAGTCGAGGACATCGGCCTTGCCCGGGAGACGGACTACTTCCTGATGAAGGATCAGCTGACCGACCACGAAAAGGAGATCTTCGCCAAGGTCCGGGCTTTCGGCGAGGCCGAAGTCCTGCCGGTCGTCAACGACTACTGGGAACGCGGCGAGTTCCCGTTCGAGCTGATCCCGAAACTTGCCGCGCTGAACATCGTCGGCGACTACAACCTCGGCGACCACGGGTGTACACCGATGAGCGCGGTCGCCGCCGGCCTCGTCACCTACGAACTGTCCCGCATCGACGGCAGCATAGCCACGTTCTTCGCCGTCCATCTCGGGTTGGGGATGCAATCGATCAACATCCTGGGCTCCGAGGAACAGCGGCAACGCTACCTGCCGGCGATGGCGCGCCTGGAAAAGATCGGCGCGTTCGCCCTGACCGAGCCCGAGCACGGCTCCGACGCCGTCATCCTCGAGGCCACCGCTGAGCGGCAGGGCGATGAATGGTTGCTCAACGGCCGCAAGCGCTGGCCGGGCAACGCCGTGTGGTGCGACTACATCGTCGTATACGCCCGCGACACCGCGGACAACCAAGTCAAGGCGTTCGTCGTGGAGAAGGACAACCCCGGATACGCGGCGACCAAGATCGGCGGCAAGATGTCGCTGCGGATGGTGCAGAACGCGGACATCACCCTCACCGATTGCCGCGTGACCGAAGATGCCCGGCTGCAGAAGTGCAACAGCTTCAAGGACGTTGGCAAGGTGCTCGCCGGTACCCGCAATTCCGTCGCGTGGGGGTCAGCCGGACATGCAGTCGCGGCCTATGACATCGCCCTGAACTACGCCCAGCGGCGAAAGCAGTTCGGCAGGCCGATCGCCAGGACCCAGATCATCCAGTCGATGCTGGTGGAGATGCTCGGCGACCTCACCGCGATGCAGCTGTACAGCATCCGAATGGCCCGGCTCATTGATGAGGGCAAGGTCGAAGAAACGATGGCCGCGCTCGCCAAGTACTACTGCACCGTCAAGGGCCGAAACGTGTGTCGATTGGCCCGCGACGTATTGGGCGGCAACGGTGTCACGCTCGACTTCCACGTCATGCGCCACCTGTGCGACATGGAGGCCCTGGTCACCTACGAAGGAACCGCCGAGATCCAGTCCCTCATCGTCGGCCGCCACGTCACCGGGCAGAGCGCGTTCGCCTGACCGCGCAGCGTGGGTGCCTGGGCCGGTGCGGCATGAATCCCCGCGCCTTACGGGTGCTCTACGAGACGCTCTCCCGCGTCGGGTTGAATCCGTCGCTCGAGGCCGCCGACATTCCCGACACCTGGATCGTGCCGTTCGTGGAAGGGCCACGGCGACTCGAACCGGGCCGAGCGCTCGACCTCGGGTGCGGCGCGGGACGAAACACCCGCTACCTCATCCGTCACGGGTGGGATGCGATCGGCATCGACATGCTCGGCGCCGCCATCGACAAAGCGCGCTCCCAAGCCGTCGACATCGCAGCGAAAGCGCGCTTCCTGCAAGGCGACGTGACCAGGCTCGCCGACCTCGACATCGGTGACGGCTTCAGCCTGATCATCGACAGCGGCTGCTACTACGGCATATCCGGCGATCAGCGCGACGGCTATGCCACCGGTGTTACCCGCATCGCCGCCCCAGGGGCCCTGCTGCTCATGGCCGGCTTCACGAAAATCCGCGGCCTCATCGCCGGGATCTCGGAGGACGATCTACGCGACCGATTTCGCGGTTGGGAATTGCGGACCAGCGCCCCAGTTCCAATCGGTGACCTCACACGTCATACGCGGATCCCGTTTCCGCTGCGGGCGGCGCTGCGGACCGGCCGCCTCCGCATCCATCGTTTCGAGCTAATCCGTTCTATCGACCGCAGCCCACCGCCGAGTTTGTCGCGAGCGTAACGCCACGGCGAAATCCGGCGCTGATTTTCGCCGTGGCGTTACGCTCGCGCAGCCAAATCCGCGGTGATCGCGCCGGTAAGTCGGATTAGATCCTGCGGTGAAACCGCGACATCCCAGCCGCGCCGCCCTGCGCTGCAGTACACGCGCTCCCAGGCGAGCGCACCGGCGTCGACGACCATAGGCAGCGCCTTGCGCTGCCCAAACGGCGAAACTGCGCCAACCACATAACCGGTGGCCCGCTCGGCGGCCGCGGGTTCGGCCATGCTGGCTTTGGCCACCCCAAGCGCCGCGGCGGCCGCCTTCAGCGAGAGCCGGGCCGACGCGGGCACTATCGCGACGGCGAGTCCGTCGGGCACCGCGATAACCAGGGTCTTGTAGATCTGCTCTGGCGCTACACTTCCCGTCTTGGTCAGTGCGTGGACCGCCTCGACGCCGAACGAGTGTTCTCGTGGATCGTGGCCGAACTTGACGACCTCGTGCGGCACACCGGCTTCGATTAGTGCGGCGATGCCCGGTGTGGCGGCACGGGCCACGCTGTGGCCCTTCAGGGCCCGGTGTACCCCGGCGGGTTGACCTCTTCCACCCATAGGTCGACGCCGAGTTTCGCCCCCGGCACGCAGTTATAGACCGACAAGTCGGTGACGCCGGATTCCACCAGCACGTCCTCGCACAGCACCGAGTTGCCGGTGTACTCCCGGGCGGGCTTGTTGAGGATGGCATAGGCCGCGTCGGCATACACGTCGGGCTTGCGCGCCCGCGCCATCGCCTCCTCACCGCCGAGCAGGTTTTGCACCGCCGCGGTGGCCACCAGCGTGCGCGGCCACAACGTGTTCGACGCGATGCCCTCATCGCGCATCTCTTCGGCGATCCCCAGCGCGCATAGCGTCATGCCGAACTTGGCCATCATGTACGCCGTCGGCGTCAACCACTTCTTGTCCAGCAGCACCGGCGGCGAAAGCGTCAGGATGTGCGGGTTCTCCCGGCCCTTCATGTGGGGGATGCAGGCCTGCGAAACCGCGTAGGTGCCCCGCACCTGGATGCCGTTCATCAGGTCGAATCGCTTCATCGGCACCTCGGTGATCGATCCCAGGTTGATCGCCGACGCGTTGTTGACGCAGATGTCGATGCCGCCGAACTGCTCGACGGCCTTGGCCACCGCCGACTCGACCGAATCCGGGTCACGGATGTCCCCGACGATCGGCAACGCCTGTCCGCCTGCGTCCTCGAGCTCCTTGGCGGCGGTGAACACCGTCCCCGGCAGCTTCGGGTGCGGCTCGGCGGTCTTGGCGATCAGGGCGATGTTGGCGCCGTCTTGCGCGGCGCGTTTGGCGATGGCCAGGCCGATACCGCGACTGGCGCCGGAGATGAACATGGTCTTGCCGTTGAGGGACATGGCGCCACACTAACGCCCGGCTCCACCCGGCCGGACCGGGGGACCGCGCGACCCAATTCCGTCCTCGAAACACGACTGGAAATAGCGGGCCCGCTATCACTGTTAAAAGAGGCGGTTTCTGATGCATGCGCTGCAGACCCGGGCAGACACTGTCGGGAGCAGCCTTTAGATTGGGAGGAGCAATCTGGTGTCAACGGCGACGAGCCTGTTGGACAGTCCAATAGGCGCTGAGCGGTTGGCCCGCTTGCTTGCGAGCCCGGCAGCACTTTCGGTGCAGTCGGGTGACACCGCATCAGAAGGGACTGTGTTAATCGACATGGCCGATATCGACGGCGTGACGGGGTCGGAGATTACCGAGGCCCCACTGCCTGACGAGACGGACGCGGAGCTCACGGCGCGTTTCGAGCGCGACGCAATTCCCCTGCTGGACCAGTTGTACGGCGGTGCGCTGCGCATGACGCGCAATCCCGCCGACGCGGAGGACCTGCTGCAGGAGACGATGGTGAAGGCCTACGCGGGATTCCGCTCCTTCCGGGCCGGCACCAACCTCAAGGCCTGGCTGTACCGGATTTTGACCAACACCTACATCAACAGCTATCGCAAGAGGCAGCGGCAACCGGCGGAGTATCCGACCGAAGAGATCACCGACTGGCAATTGGCGGCCAACGCCGAGCATTCCTCCACCGGCCTGCGCTCGGCGGAGGTCGAAGCGCTTGAGGCGCTGCCCGACAATGAGATCAAGGAAGCGCTGCAGGCGTTGCCGGAAGAGTTCCGCATGGCGGTCTACTACGCCGACGTCGAGGGTTTCCCGTACAAAGAAATCGCCGAGATCATGGATACGCCGATCGGGACGGTAATGTCGCGGCTGCACCGCGGCAGACGTCAGCTGCGCGAACTATTGGCAGACGTGGCCAAGGAGCGGGGATTTACCCGCGGTCAACAGGCGCGCGAGGAGGTGTCGTGATGAGCGAGTTTTCCGGCCCTGCCGAGCCTTGCCCCAACGACCATTCCCACGGCGACGTCGGCTGCGCCGAAGTGATCCGCGAGGTATGGACGCTGCTCGATGGTGAGTGCACACCCGAGACTCGCGAGCGGCTACGCCAGCACCTCGAGGCATGCCCCGGATGCTTCAAGCATTACGGGATCGAGGAACGGATCAAGGCCTTGATAGCGACAAAGTGCAGCGGCGAGAAGGCCCCGGAGGGCCTACGAGCGCGCCTTCGGCTGGAAATTCAGCGGACCACCATCATCCGGGGTGCGCAGTAGCGACCCTCGTCAGGAATTGGGCCGCTTGCCGTGGTTGGCTTTGCTGTACTTGCGGTCGCGCTTCTTGCGGCCACGCTTGGCCATCTTTCAACCTCCGTTGAGTGTTCGTCAAAACCGGCGCCCGGCGCCCGTTAGGTTGTCTCACAGTCTCGCACGCGACGCCCGACGCAACGGCTTTGGCCCGGCAGGGCCCCGTCAGCGGCCCGCGTGCCGCGGTCCCGACCGGCCCTATGGTTCGATATACATGAGCCTGACGGAAGCTTGATGGACCAGCAGCCAGTGCCCAAATGGCCGATACGAGTTGGGGTGAAGATGGCCGAGGATGTTCGTGCCGAGATCGTGGCCAGCGTGCTCGAAGTCGTTGTCAGCGAGGGTGACCAAATCGGCAAGGGTGACGTTGTGGTGCTGCTGGAGTCGATGAAGATGGAGATCCCCGTTTTGGCCGAAGTTGACGGCACGGTCAGCAAGGTGAGCGTGTCGGTGGGCGATGTCATTCAGGCGGGCGACCTCATCGCCGTGATCAGCTAGCCCTTGGATGTCGACTCTCGGTGACCTGCTTGCCGAACACACCATGCTGCCGGGTAACGCGGTGGACCACTTGCACGCGGTGGTCGGCGAGTGGCAGCTGCTGGCCGACCTGTCGTTCGCCGACTACCTGATGTGGGTTCACCGCGACGACGGCGTGCTGGTGTGTGTTGCGCAGTGCCGGCCGAACACCGCGCCGACGGTTCTGCAAACCGATGCGGTGGGCAGCGTCGTTGCCGACGAGCGGCTGCCGTTCGTCGCCGAGACTTTCTTCTCCGGTACCGCCATGCGGGAAAACGGTGCGGGCCAAGAGCATTCGTGGCCACTGCCCGGTCCGCACGTTGAGGCCTCCCCGGTGCGGTATGGCGGCCACGTGGTGGCGGTGCTGACGCGGCATCAAACCGCGGTGGCCGCCGATCGCACGTTCGGCCAGCTTGAGAAGGCATACCAGGAATGCGCCACCGATCTTGTCCACATGCTCGCCGAGGGCACCTTTCCCGACGTCGGGGACGTGGTGATGTCGCGCTCCACCCCGCGCGCGGGCGATGGCTTCATCCGCCTCGACGTCGACGGTGTCGTCGCCTACGCCAGCCCCAACGCGCTGTCGGCCTACCACCGGATGGGGCTGACGTCCGAGCTGGAGGGCCACCATCTCATCCACGTGACGCGGCCGCTGATCTCCGACCCGTTCGAGGCGCAGGAAGTGGCCGAGCATGTGCAGGACTTGCTGGCCGGCGGGAGGAGCATGCGGATGGAGGTCGACGCCGGGGGCGCCACGGTGCTGCTGCGGACGCTGCCGTTGATCGTTCACGGCGCGAGCGCCGGTGCCGCGGTGCTGATCCGTGACATCACCGAGGTCAAGCGCCGCGACCGGGCCCTGATATCCAAGGACGCCACCATCCGGGAGATCCACCACCGGGTGAAGAACAACCTGCAAACGGTGGCGGCGCTGCTGCGCCTGCAGGCCCGCCGGACGGTCAACACCGAAGGACGGGAAGCGCTGATCGAGTCGGTGCGCCGGGTGTCGTCGATCGCCTTGGTCCACGACGCATTGTCGATGTCGGTGGACGAGCAGGTGAACCTTGACGAGGTCATCGACCGGATCCTGCCGATCATGAACGACGTGGCGTCGGTGGACAGGCCGATCCGGATCAACCGGGTCGGCGACCTGGGCGTGCTGGACTCGGACCGTGCGACGGCGTTGATCATGGTGATCACCGAACTCGTTCAGAACGCTATCGAACACGCATTCGATCCGGCGGCCCAGGAAGGGTCCGTGACCATTCGCGCGGAGCGCTCGGCACGCTGGCTCGACGTCGTCGTGCACGACGACGGGCGCGGACTGCCCGACGGATTCAGCCTGGAGAAGTCTGACAGCCTGGGCCTGCAGATCGTGCGGACTTTGGTGTCGGCCGAATTGGACGGCACGTTGGGCATGCGGCAAGCCCCCGCTCGCGGCACCGACGTGGTGTTGCGGGTGCCGATCGGCCGGCGGCCCCGATTGCTGCTGTGAATGCCCTACGCACCCCACGCAACAGTGCGGCCCCGACGATTGTCGGGGCCGCACTGTGCGCAGACTGGGTCAGACTCCGCTGCGGGCCTTCGTCCGGGCATTGCGACGCTTGAGGGCGCGCCTCTCGTCTTCGCTCATGCCCCCCCAGACGCCCGAGTCCTGGCCGGTGTTCAGGGCCCAGGAGAGGCACTCCGTGGTCACCTGGCACCGATTGCAGACCAGTTTCGCGTCAGCGATCTGCGCGAGCGCCGGGCCGCTGTTCCCTACGGGGAAGAACAGCTCCGGGTCCTCGTCACGACAGACCGCCTTGTGGCGCCAATCCATACGTTGTTACTCCTCACTGAGTGCGCAGCAAGACGCACGGCCATTTTTCTTCGGCTGTTAAGCGTGCATAAGAAAAGCGTCCGTACCCCTACACAAATTTCTGCATGCAACCTTTCGATCGTTTCACAGGCTCAACAGATGTCAATAGTGAGAGTTGCCCCGTGGGGTATCTCACTTGAGAGTTTTCTTAGCCGAGCCATCACTCCGTTGTACTACGCTAACGCGCCGCATTTCACGAATAGTTTTCTTAGGCGCGCGCTTTGTCCCGCGTTATCGCAGGTCAAGAGAGGTTTTGCCGGGAGGGGCGACCACCGGCAGCACGTCGGGGACCGACCTGAACGTCATGCTTTGGCGCAGGCCGAGGTAATCCCCGTCGAACTGGCTGGCCACCGGCTCCCCGGTCGACGTCACCGTCAGGCAAGCGGCGTCGTCGTCGCGGATGAGTTGTTTGTGGTCGCCTTTCGGCCCCTTGGCCAGGAGCTGGCGAACCAGTCGCAGCGTGGGGAATACCTTCATGTCGGTGAGCGCGAACACTCCCAGGCCCGACTCGAAACTGCAGCCGGGGTTGGTCACCATCGGCCGGCTGTTGCTGTAGGTCCATGGACTGGTGTTGGACACCCAGGCGAAGTGCACGCCGGGAACGGGTTCGCGGTCGGGTAACTCGATGGTGAGGGTCGGTTCGCGGCGGCTGAAGGCGACGGTGATGGGTACCGCCACGCGCCAATAGCGCAACGCGTTGACCTTGACACCCTTGTCGCGCTGGGCTTCGACCGCGGCGACCACCTCCGCATCGACGCCCATCCCGGCGTTGATCACGGCCCACTGCTCGCCGCAATCGATCAGGCTGATGCGCCGCCACGTCTGGTGACGGCGATAGTCGTCGAGCAACTGGATGAGCTGGTTGGTTGCTGCGACCGGGTCCGGGGAAATGCCCAACGACCGGGCCAGCACGTTCGCCGACCCGCCCGGCACCACCGCGATTGCTGGCACATGTCCCGTCGGCCTCGAGCCGGGGCGGCCAAGCAGTCCGTTGACCACCCCGCTCACCGTGCCATCGCCGCCGTGCACCACGACCAGGTCGACTCCGTCGGCGGCGGCCGCTTCCGCTAGTTCCATCCCGTGGCCACGGTGGTTGGTGTGCTCGACGGCGAGCTTCAGACGACTCTTGAGCGCGTGAGCCAGCAGGTCGCGGCCGGCTGGAGTGGTGGAAGTGGCTGTTGGGTTGACGATGAGCACAGCGCGCATGATTTACGAGCTTATGCGGAGTGGTTAAGACCCGGCTGTGGGGGAACCGTCCGCTCGCAGGGGACCGACCTGAGGCATGACTACGCTGGCGCTGTGAATCCGCCCCCGCGTGCCCCAGCCGCCGTGCGCGGCGCGGGCGTGATCGTCGCGGTGCAGGGTGCGGCCGCGTTGGTGGTGGCCGCGGTGCTGGTGGTGCGTGGGATCGCGGGTGCCGACCAGCGTGTGGTCAACGGCCTGGGCACGGCGGTCTGGTTCGTTCTGGTTGGCGGTGTGGTGCTCGCCGCCGGGCGCGCGCTCGTGCTCGGAAAGCGCTGGGGCCGCGGGCTGGCGGTGGTCACCGAGCTGCTCCTGCTTCCGGTCGCGTGGTATCTGGCGGTGGGCTCGCATCAGCCGGCGTTCGGCATTCCCGCGGGCATCGTGGCGCTGACCGTGCTGATCTTGCTGTTCAGTCCCGCGGCGGTGCGGTGGGCCGCCGGAGGCGATCAGGGCGGTCCCGCCAGCTCGGCCAGCCGCCGGCCGGACAGCCGATAGGTGGTCCACTCAGTCTGCGGCTCCGCGCCGATCCGGTCGTACAGCGCGATGGCATCGGAGTTCCAGTTCAGCACCGCCCAGGACAACCGGGTGTAGCCCTTGGCGAGGCATTCACCCGCAAGTGCCGCCAGCAGCGCACGGGCCAGGCCGCGGCGGCGAAACCTCGGCCGTACGAACAGGTCTTCCAGGTAGATTCCCGCGACACCGTCCCAAGTCGAGAAGTTGACGAACCAAAGCGCCATGGCCGCGATCTCGCCGCCAACTTCGGCGACGTGTCCATGGACGGCGGGAGAATTGCCGAAAAGCGCTGTGGAAATTTGTGTTTGGGTGACGGTGCATTGACTTGATGCGCGCTCGAATTCGGCCAGCGCGTGAATCATGTCGGTGATATCGGCCGCGTCTTGCGGTATGGCGCGACGGATGTTTTCTCTCATCAACTTTCAGGCTCAACTTCCAGCGCATTGAGTATCGTGGCGAATTTGGTTGTGGTTTCCGCAACTTCGTCATCGGGGTCGGATTCGGCGACGATGCCTCCGCCTGCGCGAGCGAGGGCCGTGCGGCGGTCCGCGGACAGCTGGGCACAGCGGATGGACACCACCCACTGCCCATCGCCGCTCGCGTCGCACCAGCCGACGGCTCCGGCATAGAAACCGCGGTCTCCCTCCAATTCGGCGATGAGCCGGGTCGCGGCCTTCGTCGGCACCCCTCCGACAGCCGGAGTAGGGTGCAGCGCCAACGCCAGATCGATTGCAGTGGTTGACTTGTCGCGCAGGCGGCCGCTGATCGGGGTGCACAAATGCCAGACCGCTGCGGTGCGGCTCAATTGGGGCTCCGGGGCGATGCTCAGGTCGTCGCACAGTGGCTCCAGCGCGGCCCGCATCGTGTCGATCACGAGCTGATGTTCGCGACGGTTCTTGGCCGAGCCGGCGAGCATGGCGCCGTTGGCGGCGTCGAGTTCCGGGTCGGCGGCGCGTGGGGCCGAACCGGCAAATGGCTGGCACACGACGCGGTCACCGGAGCGCGCGACCAGCAGCTCCGGGCTGGCGCCGACCAGCGCCACGCCCGCGTAGTCGTCGCCGGCGGCGCTCAGGTCGACGAGGTAGCCGTAGGCGGCCGGGTCGGCGGCGACGAGCCTGCGCAGGATGACGCGGGCATCCAGCGGAGCGTCGGCGACCAGCCGCAATGCGCGCGCCAGCACCACCTTGCGCAGCGGGTTGCCCGGTGCGGCGAGCTCGTCGCGTGCGCGGCTGATCCGGCCGCGGTAATCGGCCGGCGGCGGCACCGCGGCGGCGATCCGCACGGGGGGTAGCGGGTCGGTGGGCCAGTCGGGCGGCCCATCGAGGGCAGACACGGCGCCCGGCACCAGCAGCGCCGCGGGTCTGTCCACGTCGAAAGGCAACGCGCCCAACAGTATTGGGGCCGCGCCCGACCGCAACGCCGCCTGTGCCGCCCGCACGTCGCAGTAGCGCCTGGCCACCCCGTCGGCGACCAGGGTCCCCGTCGGACCGCACAGCGCGAACGGCGGTTCGCTGGTGCTCACCCGGGTGCGATTGCCTGCGGGAGGCCGGTCAATCCGAGCGCAGCGAGCTGTCGCACGCCATGCTCGAACCCGCACACGGCGATCGAGCCGGCGAGCATCCAGAACCGGCTGCCCTCGACGAGCGGCAGCTCGACCCAGCGTGTGATCACCGAGCGGGAGAAGTGGCTGTGGCCCACGAACAACACGTCGCGCGAGGTCATGTGCTCTAACGCCAATGCGACGGCCCGATCGGCGCGGTCGCTGACTTGCGCGACACTCTCGCCGCCGGGGCAGCCGTGCGTCCAGATCAGCCAATCAGGCACCGATTCGTGGATCTGCGCGGTCGTCAACCCCTCGTAGGAACCGTAATCCCATTCAGCAATCAGTGGGGATACCTCGTCGACGCTGAGCCCGGCCAACTTGGCCGTGGTCAGGGCACGTATTCGCGGGCTGCTGATCACCAGCGGGTCATCGAGTTGCAGTTCACGCAGAACGCGCCCGGCGAGCTCGGCCTGAACCCGGCCGGTGTCGGTCAGCTCGATGTCTGTGCGGCCGGTGTGCTGACCGGATTTCGACCACGGGGTCTCGCCGTGGCGGAGTAACACCAGTCGGTGGTTGTACAAGCCCATGCCGACAGATTCTGCCGGAGACTCACCGGCCCGTCGCCCTTAGCAGTCGGCCCAGAACATGCCAGGATGGCGCTTATGACCAAGACCCGGGTACTAGCGGTCGCCAATCAGAAGGGCGGCGTGGCCAAGACGACGACTGTTGCCTCGTTGGGCGCGGCGTTCGTGGACGAGGGTCGGCAAGTGCTGCTTGTCGATCTGGATCCGCAGGGCTGCTTGACCTTCTCGCTCGGCCAAGATCCCGACAAGCTGCCGGTGTCCGTGCATGAGGTCCTGCTCGGTGAGGTCGAGCCCAACGCCACGCTGGTCACGACGATGGAGGGAATGACGCTGCTGCCGGCCAACATTGACCTGGCCGGCGCCGAGGCGATGCTGCTGATGCGGGCGGGCCGCGAATATGCGCTCAAACGCGCGCTGGCCAAACTTTCCGACCAGTTCGACGTGGTCGTCATCGATTGCCCGCCGTCGCTGGGTGTGCTCACCCTCAACGGGTTGACGGCCGCCGACGAGGTCATCGTCCCGCTGCAGTGCGAGACGCTCGCGCACCGCGGCGTCGGCCAGTTCCTGCGTACGGTCGCCGATGTCCAGCAGATCACCAACCCGGACCTGCGGCTGCTGGGCGCTCTGCCGACGCTGTACGACTCCCGCACCACCCACACCCGCGACGTGTTGCTCGACGTCGCCGACCGCTACGAAATGCCCGTACTCGCGCCGCCGATCCCGCGCACGGTGCGCTTCGCCGAGGCCAGCGCCTCGGGCCTGTCGGTGATGGCCGGGCGCAAGAACAAAGGGGCAGCGGCCTACGCCGAGTTGGCGCATGCGTTGCTCAAGCACTGGAAGACCGGCAAACCGCTGCCGACGTTCGCCGTCGAAATTTAGCGGGTGACGGCGGGGCCGGTCGGCGTGGCGCCGCCGTGGAAGCACACGTAACGCGCCCCAGGGTTCAGCCCAACGCCACCACGGTGTCGCCGCGCTGTTCGAACACCCTGGATCCCGAAACGGCCGGGACCACCGCTGAACCGCTCGGTGCGCGGTTCACCGGAATGTAGCGTTCGTTCGCGCCGCTGACCGGGTCGTAGACCCCGATCGCGCCGGTGACCGGCACGAGCAGCCGGCCCGCCATCATCACGCCCGGTCCCAACGGCGCCGTCGTCTCACCCGCGGCAATGGTGTACCGAAGTGTCAGACTGCTCCCGTCGAAGACCATGAGGGAATCGCCGGTCCACCAGGTCACCAGGCTGCCGGCCTGCGACACCGCCGCCAAGGTCGACGGCGGCTTGGGCAGCAGGGTGCTCGAGACGGTGGTACCGGTGTCGTCGACCACGTCAACTCTGGGCTGCGCGCCGGAACTACCGGGCAGATACACCGCCGTGTTGTTCTCCCAGACGGCCAGCACGACGGCGCCCGAATTCGCCCCGATCCCGGGTTCGGCCACCACATGTTGTTGGGGTTCGTCGTCTTCCTTGCCCGGGCGCAAGAGGACAAGTCGCAGATCGGCCTGGTTCGCGCAGCTCTCGAGCACCGATACCGCCGACGAGCTGGCTGCCGCGGATACCAGTCGGCACCCGGAGTGCAGTCCGCGCGCCGACGGTTTCACCCGCGCGTCGGTCTCGCCGTAGGCCAGCATCCGGACCATGTCCGAGCGCCACAGTTCAAGCCGGGTGACGCCGGCCGACAACACCGTCGTGCCGTCGGAGGAGAGGCGCACTCGCGGATCGGCGTAGCCGCTGCGGGCCGGCCCGCGCCGACCCGTGGTCCCATCGAGCGTGCTGACCTGCCCGCATCCGCGGTCGTCTTTGTAGACCGCGACGGCGAGGTGGTAGATCCAGGACACCCCGCACAGGTCGCTGTCTCGGGCGTAACTCCAGCGGACCTGACCTGTGCCGGGGTCTCGCCCGTCGACCCGCCGGCCGTCACCGGTGGCGACCGTCCCGCTCACCACCACAGGGGCGGTGGTGGCGGGGCTGGCGGCGGTCCACAGCTGTTTCAGGGCGGCCGGCACTTCCCGGGCCGGAGTCGGGGTGGGCGCCGGAACGCCGGCCGGGCGGCTGACGGTGGCCCGGGCGTCGCTGGTCCACCAGATCAGCGACGCGGTGGCGGCGACGACGACCGCGATCGCCGCGGCAGCCAAAATGTCGCCTTTGGTCCGGCGTTCGGGTCTGACCATGCGCCGGCGCGGGCTCAGTTAGCGTGCGCGGTGGCGGCGGTGGGTTCCGTGGGGTTGCGGCGCCGACGACGGCGCCGCCTGGTCGCGGGGCCGCCGGACGGCGTCTCCGCGACCACTTCACCGTTGGCACCGCTGGCGTTCGCGGTGCCTTCGGGGTGCCCGGTGGCGGGTTCGCCGCCACGGGTGCGCCGCCGCCGCGCGCCGGAGCGCGTACGGCCCGACTTCTGCGAGTTCTGGCCTTCGGACGCGCCTTTGCGCTCGGCGTCGCGGCGCTTGGCCGGCGCCTTGCGGGGCGCGCCGACGGTGCCGCCCGCTTCGGTGGGGATGCCCAATTCGGCGTACAGGTGCGGCGAGTTGGAGTAGGTCTCGGCCGGATCCGGGGAGCCCAGGCCCAGGGCCTTGTCGATCATCGTCCATCGGGGGAGCTCGTCCCAGTCCACCAGGGTGACCGCCACGCCGGTGCGGCCGGCGCGGCCCGTGCGCCCGATGCGGTGCACGTACATCTTCTCGTCCTCGGGGCACTGGAAGTTGATGACGTGGGTGACGTCGTCGATGTCGATGCCCCGGGCGGCCACGTCGGTGGCGACCAGCACGTCGATAGCGCCGGTCCGAAAGGCCTTGAGCGCCTTCTCGCGCGCCACCTGTCCGAGGTCACCGTGCACGGCGCCCACCGCGAAGCCGCGCTCGGCCAACTCGTCCGACACCTTCTGCGCGGTGCGCTTGGTGCGGGTGAAGATCATCGTCGCGCCGCGGTCGCGCGCCTGCAGCGCGCGGCTCACCAGCTCCACCTTGTCCAGGGCGTGGGCGCGGTAGACGAACTGCTCGGTCGCGTCGTGCACCGCCGAGGAGTGTGGCGACTCGGCCCGGATGTGGGTGGGCTGGTCCATGAACGTGCGGGCCAGCGTGATGATCGGGTCCGGCATGGTCGCCGAGAACAGCATCGATTGGCGATCGTCGGGAGTTTGCCGCAGGATGCGCTCGATATCGGGTAAAAAGCCCAGGTCGAGCATCTCGTCGGCCTCGTCGAGCACCAGCACCGACAGCCCGCCCAGCTGCAGGTGACCCTGCTGGCACAGGTCGAGCAGCCGGCCGGGGGTGCCCACCACGACGTCAGCGCCGGCGTGCAGCGCCTCGATCTGCGGCTCGTAGGGACGTCCCCCGTAGATGGACACCACCGACAACGGGCGGGCCTCCTCGGCGGTCAGGTATTTGGCGGCCGTCGCCAGGTCGTCGGTCACCTGCAGGCATAGCTCACGGGTGGGAACCACGACCAGCGCCCGCGGCGTGCCGGTGAGCGGGCGGGAAGCCGCGCCGCTCGTGATGCGCTGCAGCAATGGCACGCCGAACGCGAACGTCTTGCCCATACCGGTGCGGGCCTGGCCGATCACGTCGTCGCCGGCGAGCGCCAGCGGCAGGGTCAGTTCTTGGATAGCAAATGGAGATTCGATGCCTTTGTCGGCGAGTGCGCGGACAATCTCGTCGCGAACGTCAAGTTTGGCAAAGGTCAGTTCAGTTGTGCTTTTAAGTGCGGTCATACGTGGATGACGAGCCTTTCGGTGACGGTATCGGTGTTGTGTCGGTACTTCTCTGTCGCGGTCACGCGCGCACGAGTTCCGACTCCGGATACGTCGCCGAATCGCGGCCCCTGCTCGGTCCGAGCGGGGCTCGGGCCAGGCGGGCCAGCTGTGCACGCACATTTCGCCGGTAACGGCGGTAGAAGAAATACAGCCATTACCTACCAGCATGATAGCTGGTCGACAGTTGGCGCCGATTTTCCGCAAGGTCCGCCGACTAGAGTGTTGCCATGACCCCGCCCTCCTCCGCCGATCAGGTGGACGATTTCCCCGCCTCACGGATGTCGGCAGATCACCCGGGCGTCAACGAATTGTTCGCGGTGCTGGCATATGGCGAGATCGCCGCGTTTTACCGGCTGACCGACGAGGCGCGGATGGCGCCCGACCTACGGGGACGGATCTCCATGGCGAGCATGGCCGCCGCCGAGATGCAGCACTACGAGCTGCTGCGCGACGCATTGGACAGCCGTGGTGTCGACGTGGTGTCCGCGATGTCGAAGTACGTCTCGGCGCTGGAAAACTACCATCGGCTGACCATGCCGAGTACGTGGCTGGAAGCTTTGGTGAAGACTTATGTCGGCGACGCCCTGGCGGCCGATCTATATCTCGAGATCGCCGATGGGCTGTCCGACGAGATTGCCGATATTGTGCGGGCGGCGCTGTCGGAGACCGGGCACTCGCAGTTCGTGGTCGCCGAAGTCCGTGCCGCCGTGACCACCAGTGGTAAGCAGCGCAGCCGGCTGGCGCTTTGGGCTCGTCGGCTGTTCGGCGAGGCGATCACCCAGGCCCAGTACGTGTTGGCCGAGCACGACGAGCTGGTCGACCTGGTGGTGTCCGGTCCCGGTGGCCTCGGTCAGCTCGGCGCGTTCTTCGACCGTCTGCAGGAGACACACGACCGACGGATGCGCGAACTCGGCCTGAGCTGAGCGGTGACAACACATGCCGCCGCCTAGCGCGTGCAGGTCGCGAGATTCCCGTTGTTGGTCGACGCCAGCACCGTTTCGCCGGCGGCGTTGACGATCGAGCAATTAAGCCGGCCGAGGAAGCTGGTCGCGACGACCGACTCGGTCTGGACGCCGGGATTCAGGACGACCATCTTCGACCATGGCAGCGAGACGTTGAACTCGGTCTGCGGGTAGCCGCGGGCATCGGTGTAAACCACGTTCACCAGGTCCAGCAGCTGTTTCGTCCCGGTCACGGTGTAGACGACGGTGCGCGGATTCAGCGCGGCCGGTGGTGGTGCGTTCGTCGGAACGGGCGCGGCGGTGGGCGTTCGTGTTGGCTGCATGCTGGGCAACGCGCTGGGCGGGGTCACCGTCGTGACCGTCTCGGGCGGGACTTGGGTCGCCTGCGAGGGGCTGGGAGGGGCCGTCGTTCTCGGGGTTGAGGACGCGGAAGTCGGGGGAACGGGCGCCCCAACGGTCGCCTTTGTCGACGCGCTGTCTCCGCTGTTGATGATGACCGCGGTCGCGACGGCGCCGAGGGCCACCACGGCGCCCAGAATCGCCGTCGCCGGGCGCCATCGGCCCTCGGGCGCCCAGGATGACTCGCCGTAGCCGTCGTAGTTGTCGGCTTCGTCATAGGGCTCGTCGTCGGGGTAGTCATGGACGGGGCCGTGGACCAGGCCGACGCGATCGGTAAACGTGTTCCTGATGTTGCCGATGTTACTGATGTGAATTAGGCGTATCCGGCTGTGCGCGGCATATTGGCCCAGTTGGGAACCAATCGTGATCTTGGCGAGCCCCGGTTTCGCTTACCGCGAACCACTGCCTCTCGCCGCGTCCACTAGCCTGCTGCTGACACGCCTGCGACTTCACTACCAACGGAAGGGGCCAACCGTGGAGGTCAAGATCGGTATCACGGATAGTCCGCGCGAGCTGGTCCTGTCCAGTACGCAGACACCCGGTGAAGTCGAAGAACTCGTTGCGGCCGCACTGCGCGAAGGCTCGGGCCTTCTTGGCCTGAGCGACGAGCGGGGTCGCCGGTTCCTGATTCAGGCTACGAAGATCGCCTATGTCGAAATCGGCGTTGCCGACGCGCGCCGGGTGGGCTTCGGAATCGGCGCGGAATCGGCAGCCAAGGCCGCGGGAAAGGCCGCTAAGAGCGAGTAAGCGGCACGTGTGACAGCCCGCCCCAGGCGAACTGAACAGTGCCCTCGACGGCGTCCGACTTGGAAATCGGACGGTCGGAGTCCAGCCAATACCTGGCGCAGTCGACGCTGATGCCGACCAGTCCCACCGCGATCATCCGGGCGCGGTGCGGGTCCAGGCCGGAATCCGCGCTGATCAGGGCGAACACCGCATCGATGCACGACTCGGTGGCGACCCGCACCTGCGCGGCCACCTCGGGTTCGGTGACATAGTCGTTCTCGAAGATCAGCCGGTAACCCTGGCTGTCGTGCTCGATGAAGTCGAAGAACGCCTGGACCGCGGAGTGCAGCCGCCGCCGGTTGTCGGTGGTGGTGCTCAACGCCTGCTGCACGCCGGAGACCAGGTTTTCGACGTGCCGCTGCAGCACCGCCAAATACAGCTCCAGCTTGCTCGAAAAGTGTTGATACAGAACGGGTTTGCTGACCCCCGCCCGGTCGGCGATCTCGTCCATACCGGCGGCGTGGTAGCCGTGGTCGACAAAGACATCGCTGGCAACAACCAGCAATTGGCCACGACGCTCGTCCCGGGGCAACCGGTTACCGCGCCGGTTGGCCGCCGCCATGCCGTCTGACGGCCGAGCGCGGTCGGTCGGTTTGACGGCACGCCGTGCCGCTGCCTTGGCGAGATCGCTCATCGAGTCCTCATCTGATTGTGGGCAACTGACCGCTGGACCCCCCGGGGCCAGCCGCGCGTCGCTCGTCGCACCGACATTACTACCCGTCACGCCTTCGTGATCGTCATCGCCGCCGTCGGGCCGCGCATTCGGGCGCGCCAAGGGCGGTCGCAGTGTGGGCTGTGCAATCCTGGGGAAATGACGTCCCAGGGGCCTGGGCATCCCACCGGTCAAGTTCCCATGCTGCGCGACGAGTGGCGAGAACCACTTCGGGCGCTCCGTGACCCGATTGCCCGGGACGGCGGACGGGCCAGGGCGGGCCGTGATCGTTCGCGCCGATGGCGCAAACAGACATGGCTGGGACGGTTCGTATCCACTTATGGCTGGCGCGCATATGCGTTGCCCGGTCTCGTGGCCCTCACCGCACTGGTCATCTACCAGACGGTGACCGGCACCAGTGCGCCGAAACCGTTGGCGAGTCAACCGATCCAGGGCCCGCCGGACATCGGCGCGGTGGGCACCGCGATCATCGACGCACCGCCTCGCGGTCTCGCGGCCTTTGACGCCAATCTGCCGGCGGGGACGCTGCCGGACGGCGGTCCCTTCACCGAGGCGGGCGACAAGACTTGGCATCTCGTGCCGGGCACGGCGCCGCAGGCCGGGCGCGGCACCGCAAAGGTGTTCAAGTACACCGTCGAGGTCGAGAACGGCATCGACCCCACGATGT
>Ga0310917_10000079_pt1 | contig 38561 bp, 35 predicted proteins | sample GREbulkMGLF178_FD_203531 | JGI IMG/M metagenome (GOLD analysis project Ga0310917, IMG submission 203531) | Lab enrichment of tropical soil microbial communities from Luquillo Experimental Forest, Puerto Rico - GRE.bulkMG.LF178 | ecosystem: Environmental > Terrestrial > Soil > Tropical forest >... | reverse complement strand
ATCCTTACAAACAAAAGCAAAGTAGGAAGATCGCCGGCCGCACCTACACTCGCCGCCGATCTGCCTGGGATGCAGCAGATTGTTGATTGGCTCAAACAGCTCGGCATGCACGAGTACATCCAGCGTTTTGCTCAAAACGACATTGATTTCGCCATTCTGGGTGAACTGAATGATCAAGACCTGGAAAAGATTGGTGTTGCGTCGCTCGGGCATCGCCGAAAGCTATTGCGTGCAATTGCCGATCTCCAAGGCGCCGAGAAAAACCCGCGAGTAGCGGACACCGCCGAGCGTCGTCAGATCACAGTGGTGTTCTCGGACCTGGTTGGCTCAACTGCACTTTCCGCCCACGTCGACCCGGAAGATTTGCGCGAGGTCATTTCGGCTTATCAGAAATGCGTCACCGATACAGTGCAACGCTTCGGTGGCTTTGTAGCAAAGTACATGGGTGACGGCGTTTTGGTGTACTTCGGTTATCCCCAGGCTCATGAGGACGATGCCGAGCGGGCGGTACGCGCGGGATTGAAGCTAATCGCTGCGGTGACGGCCCTCAAATCAGATCGCCTTTTGCAGAGCCGCGTTGGCATCGCGACCGGGCTGGTCATCGTTGGCGACTTGATCGGATCGGGAGAAGCTCGGGAGCGCGCCATTGTTGGAGAGACACCGAACCTTGCGGCTCGGCTGCAAGGCGTTGCCGGGCCCAATCAAGTTGTCATAGCCGAGAGCACTCGAAAACTGCTCGGTGATCTCTTCGAGTTCGCAGATCTTGGATCAAAGGACCTCAAGGGCATCGCGAGCCCCACACGGGCATGGGTGGCTCTGCGACCAAGGTCGATCGAAAGTCGCTTCGAAGCGCTCCGCGCAAGCGATCTGACTGACCTTGTAGGCCGGGAAGAAGAACTCGAGCTGCTCACGCGCCGCTGGACGCGGGCGAAAGGCGGCGAAGGTCAGGTCGTGCTCCTTTTGGGCGAACCGGGTATTGGTAAATCTCGCCTTATAGCGGGGCTTTTGGAACAGCTCGCAGGTGAACCGCACAGGCGCCTGCGTTACTTCTGCTCCCCACAACATACCGATAGCGCCCTTTACCCAATCATTAATCAGATCGAGCATGCCGCTGGACACGCGCACGACGACACGCCGCAAACGAAGCTCGACAAGCTTGACGCTTTGCTAGCGCAAAGTATTGCACCACCCTCAGATGCTGCACTCTTTGCCGAAATGCTTTCAGTACCCAACGACGGGCGCTACCCCAAGGTCGAACTGACGCCGCAGCTGCGCCGGCAAAGAATGTTCGAAGCCTTGATCGCTCAGCTTGAGACAGTGGCAAGTCGGCATCCGGCGTTGATGATCTTCGAGGACATACATTGGATCGATCCGACGAGCCTCGAAGTACTTAATCGCACCGTTGACAGAATTAAAACTCTTCCGGTTCTGTTGATTGTAACTTTCCGACCCGAGTTCAACGCGCCCTGGACGGGACAATCGCGCGTCACAAACCTCGTGCTCAAGCGGCTAGAGCAGGCGGAAGCGGCCGCAATCATCGCGCGCATCTCTGGAAACAAGGTGCTGCCCGCAGATCTGACGGCGGAGATCGTTGGGCGCACCGACGGTATTCCTCTGTTCGTGGAGGAGATGACGAAGGCGGTACTGGAGGCGCAAAGTGAAGCTGTCACACCAGCACTGACGGTTCCAGCAAGTCTCCACGGCTCGCTGATGGCCCGGCTCGACCGGCTCGGTTCGGCAAAGGAGGTGGCACAGATCGGGTCGGCCATAGGGCGTGAGTTTTCGGATGCCCTGCTTGCGGCGGTGGCGTGCAAGCCGGAGGCTGAGTTGGGATCGGCGCTTGACGGTCTCGTTGCGGCCGGTCTGCTCCTTCGGCAGGGCGTGCCACCACATTCGACCTACCTGTTCAAGCATGCCCTGGTCCAAGATGCGGCATATGGAACTTTGCTACGCGAGCCACGACGCGCACTTCACACCCGCATCATTGAGACGCTCGAAAGCCAATTCGCCGAGGTCGGTAAGCACCAGCCAGAGTTACTCGCCCAACATTGCGACGCTGCTGAGCGATTCGAAAAGGCAGCTGTCTACTGGCGTACAGCTGGCGAGCAGGCTGCACACCGGGGAGCCAATGTCGAAGCGATTGAACATTTTCGCCGTGCGCTTCTGAGAAATTCCCAGCGATCGGAGAGTGCCGACCGCTTGCGCACAGAACTTGCAATTTTATCCCAACTTGGGCCGGCCCTAATGAGCATTCATGGGTGGGCCGCTCCAGAAGTTGGCGAAGTCTTGGAGCGTGCCACCACTGTCGCCCGTCAACTCGAAGCGTCTCGCGATCTCGCCCCCCCTCTGACGAGCCTTTGGTTGTTCCGCTACGCTCGAGGTGAACTTAGTCAATCGGATGAAATCTCGGGCGAATTATTTCGGATTGCTCGGAAGCTGGACGATTCTGAACTCACCTTGCAGGCTCATCATGCTGCCGCTCCATTGCGATGGGCGCGTGGTTTTCATTTGGAAGCGGACAAGCATTTCGAGAGTTGCTTGGCGCTATATGATGAAGCACGTGATGTTCAGCACCGGTATCTTTATATGGGGCATGATCCAGCCGTTTGCGCCACGACCGTCCTTGCTTCGGTAAAGTGGGTTCTCGGCTTTCCTGACCAAGCTTTGCAACTGGAACAGAGAGCGCTGGTGCTCGCTCGTAGACTGCAGCACATTCCTTCGTTGGCGCACGCGCTATCTTTCAATGCTCATTCTCAGGTCCTTCGGCGCGACTTTGCCGCTGTGGCTGCAAGTGCAGGGGAGCTGATGCCTATATGCCAGGAATACAAATTGGCGCAGCCTGGCGCGTTGGCGATGATCGATCTGGGTTGGGCGCTGGTCCATCTGGGCGACATCAAAGGTGGTTTCGCGCGCTTGGCAGAGGGACGTAACCAGCTGGATAGGATTGGCGTGCGCATTTGGTTGTCGCGCGGCAAGCGCATGAATGCCGAAGCCTGTCTGGCCGCCGAGCGCTATGATGAAGGGTTGCAAGAAGTGCGCCGCGCAATCAGCATTGCAAATGACATTGGGTTACACGGTGACATACCCCGACTTCGCCTGCTGCAAGGCGAGCTTCTTCTTCACACCTCCGGGCGAAATTTAGAGGCGACTGAAGGCTGTTTCCGCTTGGCGCTCGAGGTTGCGGAAGCACAGGGAGCGCGCGGTTGGGTATTGAGGACCATGACCTCAATGGCGCATTTATTGGCTGAGCGTGGCGAAAAAGCGCTGGCGCGAGATCGTCTGGTGGCGATCTATGCCGACTTTGAGGAGGGCTTTGAAACTCCCGACCTTCACGATGCGAGAGTTTTGATCGATCAGTTAAGTTGAAGGCACCATTTGCTCGGACGTGCTTCGATGTCCACTTTTTTGACTCCAAAACAGACATGAGTGACATCCCCTGACTGTCTGCCGGCGCGTTATGTCACAGTCGGTGATCGACTGAATGTGCTACCTCTAATCGATCCTAGTGTTTTTTGCCGGGCCGGAATATGCGGCGACGACGGACTAATTCCTGACGATCAGCGGCTGCAATCTCACGTTTGCAATGGCCGCTGACCGGGCAACCGCAGCAACCGTCAATTGCACAGACGCCGACGAACGATATTTAAGATCGCATGCAGCAAAGCCCCTTTTGGGAAGGAGGAGTTAGCCATGTTAATCTGCCAGTGCAACGTAATGCATCGACGCGATGTGGTGTGCGGCGGCGGTGCTGCCATGTTTGGCGCTCTTATTACAGCACTAATGAGTGGCTCGAAGCCAGTAAAGGCGGAAGTGCTCTCCGGTTCGGTACCCGAACTTGATAGCGTGGCTGTTCGAGTAGTGGTTGATAGCTACCAATTCGCTGTAGCGCCGAGCCGGAAGCTTGCCGATGTCGATATCCAACACTTTGGCTGGGGTGTTAGCGGCGACAAGCCGCCCGGCAAGACGCTGGTTAGTGAGTTCGGCCTGTCGATGCACGCTGAAACGCGGCGCGGTACAGAAACACGCAATGTCCTCGTGGACTTCGGCTTCACGCCAGAGGCGCTGATCAATAATACCAACCTCGTAGGGGTTGACCCGTCCGGACTTGATGCCCTCGTACTCAGTCACGGTCACTACGATCATTTTGGCGGCCTCGCCGGTTTCCTGCGAGCAAACAACGGCAAACTAAAGGTCAAATTGCCGATCTATATCGGCGGTGAGGAGGCGTTCTGTTCTCGTGAGTGGACCGCGCCCCCGGCGCGAGGCGACTTCGGTGCTCTCGATCGAAAAGCGTTAGAAGACGCTAATCTCACGGTAACTTATGCTGAGGGACCCGCGCTCATTGCCGATCATGGTTTCACCACGGGTCATATCGACCAAACGAGCTTTGAAAAGCTTCTATCGCCCAGTGCCATGAAGATTGGCGTGGATCACGGGATGGGATGTTATGCAGACAAGCTTCCCGAAGATGAACGCACGCAAGCAATCATTCCAGATCAGTTCCGCCACGAAATCGCTACGGCATTCAATCTGAGGGGACGCGGACTAATTGTATTGACGTCTTGCAGTCATCGCGGAGTGATTAACGCGATCAAACAGGCGCAAGCGACTTCTGGCATTAATAAAGTTCACGCGGTCATCGGGGGCTTCCACCTTGCACCCTATAAGGAAGACTACGTGCGCGACACAGTCACGGCGATCAAGGATATGGACATCGACTACGTCATTCCACTGCACTGCACTGGTGAGCCATTCTACGAAATCGTCAAGGCGGAGATGCCGAACAAGCTCCTGCGCTCGTATACCGGGACACGCTTTGTCTTCAGCGCCTGATCAAACCAAGCGCCGGCAATGCTAGCGCGGAAGGGACCCCATTTTGCGGACACGCCTGGCTGCCTCGAGACAGCGAAGAAAAAACGAAAGCTCTGGCAACAACCGCGTTAAGGAATGTCTGCTTACGATCGTGCTGAACCATGTCCGCTTTTGGGGGCAAAGCGGACATCGGTCAGAGGCGCCTCAATGTCCGCTTATCACCCGCTTCTCGAATGTCCCCTTTTTGGGGGGTAACGCAGACATCGGCTGGGCGCGCGTCGATGTCCGCTAATGACCCGAAACGGACCTCCGGCTTGCCGTGATCCGCGGAGAATCACCCAGCATCAGCGAAGGTCAGCCAGCAACGTGTGATCGCTTGCCGCGTCAGGAATGGTCATCCGCCGCCGGTACGAACAGTTCGTGTGTCTGGTCGAGGCCGCGCAATTTATGCAGTCCCAGCGATCGCAGCCCGCCGCCATGCGCGCGTGCGAAATCGTCGCTGACGACCAAAGGCAAGTCGAGCGACTTTGCGACCGCTTCGATCCGGCTGACCAGATTGACGCTGGGCCCGATGACGGTGAAATCGAGCCGGCTGGCGGCGCCGATATTGCCGTAAATCACGGTGCCATAGTGTAGCGCGACCACCATCTTGAGTGACTCGCTGCCCAGGGATTCATGCTCGATCGCGTGCACCGCGGCCAACGCCTCGTGCGCAGCCGCCATCGCGTTCCTGGCGGCGTCGGCGACTCCTTCGAATGCCGCAAGCGGAAAGATTGCTAACAGCCCGTCGCCGATGAATTTCAGAATCTCGCCGCCGTGGTTGGCAATGGCGCGGGCCTGGGCGTCGAATACCCGGTCCAGAATGGCGATAACCTCCTCGCCGGCGACCTGGTCGGAGAGTTTTGTGAAGCCGCGCAAATCGGACGACCACAAAACGGCAGCGATCGCTTCACCACTGCCGCGCCGGATCTGGCCAGCCAGCACCCGTAGGCCGGTCTGCGAGCCGAGATAAGCGATGAGTATGTTCTCGGCGATATGCTTTTGGTTGTGCATGTCGACTAGGGCGGACAACAGCTCGCTGATCCGTTTTAGATCGGCGACCTCGCCTTCGGAAAATCCGCCCGGCCGGTCGCTGACATAGGTCACCATGTAGGACGATGGACCGTAGACGCCACCGACCGGAAGCGCGAGATAATCGGTCGCGCCACGCTCCTTCAGTTCATGGAGCACCGCGAAATCGAATTGCGCCTCCGGCCCGTCAAGGCGCCGGCGCAAGGTTTCGCCACCTTCGCGCACGCGCCGGACCGGATTAACCTCATACGGAATAAGGTCGCGGATCTCATGCTTGAGCATGATCCGCACCGTCCGCCCGGTGTCTCGCCACCAGATGATGGCGGCGCCGAGATATTGCGGATGCAGCGTCCCGACATGCAGGCTCACACGCAACAGCGGAACGCCGGCGGCATAGAGCCGCCAGGAGAGTTCGTCGATCGCCGCCGCACCGGACGTAATACGGCGTGCCGAGCCGATCATCCAATCGGCGATGCCATTGATGCTGTCATGGGCCGGCCGTTCAGACGCTGGCCGCTCGACCGTCTCGGCGGTGACGATCGTACGGCCTTCGACAATCGGGGTTTCGCTGGTTGCCTCGTCGTCCATCGCCTACCGAGTTGGAGCGCAAATGTAGCCCCCGTCAAGCGCCAGCCGGCCGTCTGCGCTGATAATCGAGTGAGCAGCGTTTCAGATTTTGATATTGGAGAGAAAGATGAGCGGATCCATCGCGGCCTTGTTTCAACGCCTGACGCACGGCGTTTATGTGGTGGGTGTAGCCCATGGAGAGGTGCACAATGCTTTCACCGCCGCGTGGGTCATGCAGGTTTCTTACGATCCCTTGCTCTTGGCCTTGAGCATCAACCCGAACCATTCGTCCTATCCACTGCTGAACGAAGGTCGGTCGTTCAGCGTCAACGTGCTGAAGAAGGGTCAGTTGGATCTAGCCGACCATTTCGGCAATTCGGCCCGAGCCAACAAATTGGCTCTGACCGAGTGGACGACGGACCGCACTGGCCTACCCTTGTTGCGTGACGCGCTGGCCTGGTTCGAGTGCCGGGTCGTAAATGAACATCCCGCCGGCGACCACGTGCTGGTGCTGGGAAAGGTGATCGATGGCAAGCTGTTAGATGTCGAAGCCGAGCCCATGTGCTATCGAGAAACCGGTGCAATGGACGGCGCCTCTGCTCTCTATCCCGAGGTTATCGGAGAGTCATGACGCACCTAAGAAGAGGATCGCATGAGCCGCGCCGTCATCAAGGAAGTTGAGCCCAAAGCCATCGAACTGCCTGACCGGTCGGTGTCGTCACATCCTAATCTCGTAACTGCCAAGGGTCTCGCTGCGATAGAGCGCACACTCAGCCGCTTTGAAGAAGTAAATAAAGCCGCGATAGCTAAAAACGATCGGTTGGCGATCGCGGCGACCCAACGCGAACTTCGATATTGGAAAGCGCGACGACCGGCCGCCGCGGTCATTGAGCCCTCGGCCGATAAAAGCAAAGTACATTTTGGGGCGACGGTAACTGTAGGGCGAGATGACGGCCGCACGCGAACATTCCGCGGACATCGCGCAGGGCTCGTACGATAAAACCCATAAGTGACAATCCGCGCTACGCAGTTGCCGGCTCCACGGTGGTCGGGCCGGACCATTCGGCGGCGAGCTTCACGGCGTCGCCTTCATAACTGTTGATGTCGATTCCAGACCCGACGATGCCGGGGATGCTGTGGGGCTTTGGTCCGACCCCGTCGCCGGTAAACTGCCACAGCCAAGCGCTTGGCCAGTTGCGCGGTGTCACCGGCCGGGGGCCGTACTGGGCGAGCCATAGGCGGTGCGCGGCGAGATAGCCGTCGATGCTGCTGCCAAGCTGTTGCTTTATGAGGAACCCGGAATAGAGCACGGGCTTGCGGCCGACCGCGTCCTCCACCCGGAGCAGAAATTCCTTGGCATCAATAAGCGCGACGCGTTCATCCTCGTGGTCGAGCGCGAGTAGCGTTGCATTATCTGGCGCGGCGACCTTCAGAAAGAAATCAACTTGCGCTGCGGTGGAGCCGGGGCGCAGAAAATGATAGGCGCCCCACAACAGGCCAACGCCGAGGGCACGACCGCGCCGATCGGCATAGAGCTTATCGGTAAAGCCGACACCCTCGGTCGCCTTGTGGATGATCCCGGCGATGCCGGCGGCTTTGACCGCGCTGAAATCAGTGACGTCGTTGTGATGCGAAAGGTCGACAACGAGTGGGTTGATCGCTACGGCTCGCGACTTGCGGCGGCGTCCCATGCGATGAGGTCAAAATTGGGGTTGCTGGCGCTGCAAGCTTACCTCGGGCAGGCTGTGCGCAGGATGGGCGGGCGGTCGTATTGCGCGTTCGCGTAAGGCAGCATCGCAAAAAAGACCACCCCAACTGCAGTGGCCCTCAGTACTGGAGAAAAACAGCCGCGCCCGCAAAACGCGGCTCGGTGGCGCGAATAGAGGGTTATGTCTGTGGTGCTGTAAACGTCGACCGTCCAGGTCCCACCTCCGGGACTTGGGGGATTTGTGTATTTTTGCCCATGAAAAGCGATCAGGTAGCCAATTGCCAGTGCCGTTTCTAATAGACCTTGCAGCCTGTGGTCTGATGTTAGCACGGCGATTGTTGTACCAGGCGGATCGCGCAACGCCACGAGAGCATAACAGCCGATGAAAGGCGTCAGCGCATAAGCATGAACCAGAGTCACGTGATGCAAAGCCATGCATCGACACCAATGAGAACAAAGACAACGATAGCAGCGGCGAACAATGCGATCTTGCGCATGTGGACTGCCTCTGCATTCGACTCATCCTCTACCCCGCAGAATGCCGGCTAACTTGATTCGCAGCCCGGGCAGTAACCTCCGTCACAGCGCATTCGTAAAAATGGCCGCCGGAGCTGGGGCTTCGGACCGCGCCTGGACCGGTCGCCCTGGACTGCCCCGGTCCCTAAACGAAGCGGAAGTCCGGAACCATCTCTCGCTTGCGCAGAACTCAAAAATCAACGAGCCTTGTACGGTGACTCGGAAAGCTAGGGGGCGCTAATGAGAACGCTGGCGACTGCCGCAATCGCGGCTGGATTCCTGTACTCAATGACGGCTGGGGCTTCCGCACATTATGTCCCAGGCGGCTATGGTTATTACGCTTTTGGACCCTATCGGAATAACGCCGCTGAACGGTTCTATCAGTGCGAGCACTTCAATTGTACCTCTGGCTGCTGTCCCATCGGCTATAGCATGTACCCGGGCGGTTACTGCGGGTGGCATGTAATGGGTCTTCCTTGGAACCGGTGATTGGTAGAGAGCTTCTCTGGTTGGACCGGGGCGTTTCACCACCGGTTCGACAGCCCTGACGATGTTCGAGTCGGTCGCGAGGTATATCGTCCGGAGCCACGAGATCGTTGCTCATCACGTCATGGATTTAGCCAAGGCGTAAATCTCTTCGGCGTCCAGCACTTGATCTGAGCTTTGGAAGAGTTGCGCGATGCAGGTGCGGTGCAATTTCAACTTGAGCCCGCCGATCCCGAGCGCACCGAAGGCAAGCTTCTGCTGACGGGTATTGCCCTTGTCGGTTGCGTCGATTCCTCCGACCCCGAGCGGCGGCTGCGCATTGCAGTCGGCGATTAGTCCGATAGTCGATTCGTCTCGCCAGTGACGTTCCTCCAGTAACTCGACGCCAATAGCCCCGGCTGCGAAGACGATGTCTGCCCCGCGGATGGTCGCACCGCGCGCGTTATTATCGACAGCCGAAAGTGGGATCGGCGATACTCCAAAGCGTGCCTGGATCAAATGGCACGCCGCTGCTGCGCGCTGTTTGTCTCGCGAGGTCAGGCTTACTTGCGCTCCTTCCTTAGCGAAAAGCGCCGCGGCACGAAGGCCGACCGGTCCGGTACCGGCAAGCACCACCACCTTCTTGCCTGCGAGAGCTACCGCCTTTGCAATCTGCGCAACTCCTGCGGCAGCCGTGGTATTTGAACCATTGCTATCCAGCATCACCGACACGCGAAAATTTCCAAAAAAGCGTTTTGTTACTGCCGCGAGTAGCTTCTCTCCAGCTGCCATGTTGGCGCCGCCGATGAAGACCGCCGTATGCTTCTTTTCACTCGGTCCTCGGGTGAAGACTGCACCATCAATCAAAGCGCCGACGTTGCCAGGCGTGATCCCGCCATAGCCCACGATGTGATCGGCGCCTCCGTCATAACCCACAATAGTGTCGTAGGCGTTCGGCATCGGATCGGAATCGAGTAGTAAAAGCAGTCGTTTCATAATGCTTCTAATCTGACACCACGTTCTGCGGTTTTCCGGCCACGAAGGCTTCGATGTTATCAACTAACTGATCCGCCAAAATCCGCATCGCTTCTTGACTGGCCCAAGCGATATGCGGTGTCACGATGAAATTTGGCAGATCGATTCCCAGTAGCACATTGCCATTTTTCGGCGGTTCGCTGCTGAGGACGTCGAAACCGGCACCCCCGATCACACCAGTCTTCAATGCAAGTGCCAAGGCCTGTTCGTCCACGAGGCCGCCTCGGGCCGTGTTGATGAGGATGGCATCACGACGCATCATCGCCAGTTCGTTAGAGCCGATCAGGTTGCGAGTCTGCTGCGTGAGGGGAACATGAAGGGTGACGATGTCGCTTTCTTTAAGAATGGTGAAAAGATCGACAAGCCCTGGCTGCGCAACGACATCGGTCGCCAATACCTGCATCCCGAGAGCTTCCGCGCGCCTAGCAACAGACTTGCCAAGCTCACCGAAACCGATAATTCCGAGCGTCGAGCCGGCGATATCGCGGATCGGATGCGGAAAGAAGCAGAACTGGCTAGCGCGCTGCCATGCGCCGTTGCGCACGTCCTCGCGATAAGCGATCAGGTTTCGTCGCAACGCAAAGATCAACGCGAAGACATGTTCAGGTACAGTATTGAACGCGTAATGCCGGATATTAACCACAGTAATTCCGTTCTGCCGGCAATACAGCTTGTCAAGGATGTCGGTGCCAGTTGCCGCAACGGCGATTAATTTGAGCTTGGGCAGGTGCGCGAGCGTTTCCGCACGCATTGGCACCTTATTCAGAATAGCGATCGTTGCGTCCCTGAGCCGGTCAAGGATACAGGCGACCGGCGTGTCGGCATATTCTCTATAAGAGTGTGGGAAATTTGGTTGCCGCAGCTTGGCGCCAACGGTGTCGCGGTCGAGAAACACGATAGTGTGCTGCATTGCTACCGTCCCCACGACCTGGACGGGTTAAGATCGCCCGTTGCCGTATACTGGAAACGCGTCACAGAGCGCCTGAACCTTGTCGCTTACGCGCGCAATAACGGCGGTGTCAGCCGGAGCATCCAGCACGTCAGCCACAAAATGGGCAACAGTAACAGCTTCGGGTACACCAAAACCGCGCGTCGTCATAGCCGCCGCTCCAACCCTCAACCCCGAGGTTACTGTGGGCTTTTCTGGATCCTGCGGAATTGCATTCTTATTGATCGTGATCTGTGCGCCACCGAGTGCGGCCTCAGCGTCTTTTCCAGTAATATTCTTTGATCGAAGATCGACTAGAAACATGTGACAATCCGTCCCGCCGGACACGATCCGCAGACCGCGTTCCGTGAGTACGCCCGCCATCGTGCGCGAATTCTGTAGGACTTGCTTCTGATAGTCTTTGAACTTCGGATCGAGCGCTTCTTTGAAAGCTACCGCCTTGGCGGCAATAACGTGCATTAATGGCCCACCCTGAAGCGCCGGAAACACAATCGAATTGAGTGCCTTCGCGTGCTGCTCGGCCGCGAGGATGAAGCCACCGCGCGGGCCGCGCAGCGTCTTGTGCGTCGTACTTGTAACGAAGTCGGCGATTCCAACTGGATTTGGGTAGAGTTGCGCTGCCACCAGACCGGCATAATGAGCCATGTCGACGAACAGATAAGCGCCGATCGAATCCGCGATCTCGCGGAATCGTCTCCAGTCGATGACACGCGAGTAGGCTGACGCGCCGGCGACGATCATCTTCGGTTTGTGCTCCTCAGTGAGTCGCTGGATAGAGTCGTAGTCGATTTCCTCCGTGTCCGGATCAAGTCCGTACCCCAGCGCTCGAAACAGTTTACCGCTCACATTGACCGGGGCGCCGTGAGTCAGATGACCACCGTGTGCAAGAGACATGCCGAGAATCACGTCGCCGGGCTTGAGAGCAGCTAGATACACCGCCTGATTGGCTTGAGATCCGGAGTGCGGTTGCACATTGGCGTATTCGGCGCCGAACAAATTCTTGACCCGATCAATCGCAAGTTGTTCGACAATGTCAACGAATTCGCAGCCGCCATAGTAACGCCTACCGGGATAACCCTCAGCGTACTTGTTGGTCAGTTGCGATCCTTGCGCCTGCATGACGGCGGGACTGACGTAGTTTTCCGAGGCAATGAGTTCGATGTGATCGTGCTGGCGTCGATGTTCGCCTTCGATCGCGGCCCACAGCTCGGGATCCGACGCTTTGATCGTATAATCACCGTTGAACGCCGGGGTCCGTTCCGCTGAAGAGACCAGTTTGACGGACTTCATTTTGTAGCCTCTCACTAAAGCGCAGCTGACATTGAGCTGTTCGATTAGTCGTGTCCTTGGCCAGCGTCGTTGCGCGGAATCGGCAGGGTGGGGCCGCCGTATCCGCCCCAAGCCGGTCCCGTGCCCGGAGAATGGCCGCCGATGCGGTGCTTAAGGCCGTGAAATCTATTCGGCTGCGATCCATGGCCCGGCCGGTGTCGGAGAGATAGCGTACCGCAGCGCCGGCACCCGCGCCCGGTTCGAACGGAATGCCGACGTCGCGCATCGCGAGTTCGACGCCGCCGAGTGTCTGCATCACCATTATGTCATTGAGCCAGCCGAGATGGCCAATGCGGAAGACCTTGCCATTGACCTTATTGAGACCTGTACCGAGCGACAGATCGTACTGGTAATAGGCCGTCTTGATGACGTCATTGGCATCGAAGCCTTCCGGTACAACGACTGCCGTCACTGTGTCGGAGTACCATTCAGGCCCCTGTGCGCATGTGCGCAAACCCCATGCTTCCACAGCCGCGCGCACGGCGCTGGCCAGTCGGCTATGGCGGGCGAAGACATTCTCCAAACCCTCTTCGAGCAGCATGTCGACCGAGACTCGAAGGCCGCGCAACAGCGTCGCTGCCGGAGTATAGGGGAAATAGCCCTGCGCATTGGTCTTGATCATGTCGCGATAATCGAAAAAGCAGCGCGGCAGCTTCGCCGTTTCGCCAGCTTTCAGTGCCTTTTGACTAACGCAGACGATGGCGAGACCCGTCGGCAGCATGAAGCCCTTCTGTGAGCCAGCCACCGCCACGTCCACGCCCCACTCGTCCATGCGGAAGTCGATCGAGGCGATAGAGCTCACGCCGTCGACAAACAGCATGGCCGGATGATCGAGCTCGTCGAGAATCCTGCGCACGCCAGCGACATCGGACGTGACTCCCGTCGCTGTCTCGTTGTGCGTGACCAGCACGGCCTTGATCTTGTGTTCCTTGTCCGCGGCCAGACGCTGCAGGTATTTCTCGAGCGGCACGCCCTTACCCCATTCGACATCGATAGCGTCGACGTTGAGGCCAAAGCGCTGGCAGAGATCAACCCACAATAACGAGAACTGGCCAAATACGGAGGCCAACACCTTGTCGCCGGGCGACAGCGTGTTGGCCATGGCAGATTCCCAGCCGCCAGTACCGGAGCCCGGAAAAAGAAAGACTTGGCCGCTCTTCGTCTTGAAGATCTTCTTCAGATCGGCAAACAGCGGCAGCGTGAACTTCGGAAAGTCAGGTGCGCGATGATCTTCTAGCGCAATGTCCATGGCCTGCCGGATCCGGAACGGCATGTTCGAGGGACCAGGTACCGCAAGTCCGATAAATCCTGACATTTGCAACTCCCTTTGATGAATTTGTGAGAAAGTAGGCCGCCAACTTAGGCGGCAGAAAGCTTCGTGCGCGCGAGTGCGGCATCAATTAACGCGACAGTGCGGTCAATGGCCGGATGCGCGACGCCGCAACGACGGCCGATGTGTTGAACGAGCTTGTCAACGCGCTCGACCGCTGTAGCGCCGCCAGCGATTGCCCGCGCTACCGAAGATGGAGCGATGAGCTTGTCGGTCGCAGCCAAGTATTTATCAAACCCGACGAGGTCGTCGGCCCTGCCGCCCAAGCGGAGCACGATCGACTCCACCGCCGAATAGATCTCGGAGGACAGCGCGAGATCAGACTGCACGGATTCACGGATAGAAATCGGCTCGCCCGCGGTGACGCAGCGGTAATTGCCGGTGAGCAGCATGGGCCACTTGGCGAATGGCACGAATAAAGAATCGTGCACGCGCAGTTTTACCGGCACATCCTTGCCGTTGAGCGTGACAGCGTCGATGTCATGCTCGAGCTGACGCAGAATCTTGTTGTGTACCATGGAGGCAAAGGTCGCCGCTTTGAAATTGGTCGGCAAGTTGACGGCGAGCACATTAGCCGGTTCATCTGAGGGACGCCTCGTTTGCGGATCAGGCGAGCATAACGTCATGAGGGATGGATCCAACCGATCCCAGACACGCGCGTCCATGTAAGCTGCTTCGGCGGCAACTGGATCAATCCCGGCGATGCGCTTTAGATAGGGGAGTGGTGGCATGTTCATCAGCGAAAGGCACGGCACGCGCGCGTCTCCGATCCCATTCAGAAGGGCACGCACCGCGTGGTGCAGGTACTGTGGTTCCTGCATCGCCAGAACGACGAGGTCATAATCAGATGGAGCGACCATCTCCGGTGTTTTGGCGTTGAGGCGGCCCGACAGCTCAGTCGAGCGGATGCGGCGGGGGGCGGTCTCGCCCCTGAGCTGCAGACAGACCTCTGTGCCCCGTGAGTTGATCAGCTCGGCCGTAGCGCGGCGGCAGACAAAAGTTACGTCATGAACCGCCATCAGGAGCTTGGTGCCGAACAACGATCCGTACGACGCACCAAGGATTAAAATTCTGCGGATCATCGTTAACCCTCCTCGTTGGGGGTGCTTCCTTGCCCGTAATGGAGCTTTTTCGCGTGTTCTGCCGGAGAACTAACGGACAATATGGCACAATGTCTTTTCTTTTCGGGTTGTTGTGTTGTATGTTTTCATACAAACTTCGTCTCTTTGTAACTTTGTAACCATGACCAAGACCTTCGTGGGACCGCAGCTGCGGCAACTTCGCCGCGCGCGTCACCAGACCCAGGCTGAGATGGCGAAGGTGCTTGGCATAAGTGCCGGTTACGTAAATCTGCTGGAAAATAACGAGCGGAGTCTGTCGCTACGGCTTCTCATGGCCTTGGCTGACAATTACGGCGTCGACTGGCGTGACATTGTCGTCGACAAAACCTCAAATCTGTTCGCTGAGCTGCGCAGTGTCATCAAAGACCCGATGTTCTCGACTGCGCCAGATCTTATTGAGCTGCGCGCAGCCATTGATCATGCGCCGCGATTAGTGGCGCAGTTCCTCTCCCTTTATGGCGTTCATCGTAACACCCTCGAACGCTTGATGCGTGAGGGCAGAAGCGTGACGGGCGATGGCTTGCTCGCCACCTCCGCCGAAGCCGTGGTGCACGACTTTTTCCGAGACAATTCAAACTATTTCCACGACCTTGAAATCGCCGCCGAGACACTGCGTGCGATCGAGGCCAACGAACCTGACGACATCTATGCCACGCTCAAGGCGCGACTTCTCAACACGCACGGCATTCGCATCAAGCGTCGCACCACGGAGGAGATGACGCAGGCCCTGCGCGTCTATGACAAGGAAAACCGCGTCGTTTATCTATCCGAGGCGCTTGACTATTCCAACGTGCTTTTCCAACTCGCGCATGTGGTGTGCCTGATCGAGCGCCAGGATTTGCTCAATAAGCTAACCGCAGGCGGCAAAATCAAAACGGGGACGAGTCTCGCGCGTTGTCATGTCGAACTCGCCAACTACTTCGCCGCCGCGTTCCTCATGCCCTATGAGCCATTCCTGCGTGAAGCGGAGTCGATGGCGTACGATATTGACCGCCTCGCTGCACGCTTCGGGGTCTCGTTCGAACAGACCTGTCACCGGCTGACCACGCTTCAGCGGCCTGGCGCGGAGGGCGTGCCATTCTTTTTCCTGCGTGTCGACAAAGCGGGAAATGTCACTAAACGGTTCAATTCCACCTCGTTCCATCTCGCCGAATATGGCGGCGCCTGCCCGGTGTGGAAGGTGCATATGGCCTTCCGCCTGGCTGGCGTTATCATCCCGCAATTCGTTGAACTGCCGGACGGCGACCGCTTCTTCACGATCAGCCGCACTGTCGATCGCCCTACGGTCAACTTCGAGACACAGGACCATCGTCTCGCGGTCTCGCTCGGCTGCGAGCTGCAGCATGCCAAAAAACTTGGCTACGCCGCGGCCTTTAAACTCGATGACGAGCGCATTTTCAGCCGCATTGGCATCAATTGCCATGTCTGCCCACGCCAAGCCTGTTCGCAACGCGCGCACCAGCCCCTTTTTATGGACCTACCACTCGATATGAACCGGCGCGGCAAGACCAGGTACGAGAGCTGAGGTTCTCGGCAACTCTCCAAAGCTGGCAAGCCTTTCCGCGCATTACGTTTAGCGGCGCGACCGCATCCAATTCTGCAACGTCAGCCAAAAGCGGGGACTGACGTGCTGCCAACCCGCGGCCGGAATTCTACCGAAAGTTTAAACCCTTGCGGCACACCGAAACCCCAGCCGTGGGCCGAAAGCCACACAATGACTGGCTGCCAAAACTCACAAATTTACAAGAGCCGCGATCGTGTGTGTAAATTTCCAACACAGTAACCGGAAAGGAAAAGAGCTTCGAAGTCTGACGTGCTATTGCCTCATCCAGAACCCGACACGCCTCCAGTTTCGGATTGGCGAGAGAGTCGGGCAGGCCGACCCTGGCGGATCCTGGTGACAGCACTAGCTGCCCTCGCGCCAGAAGCAAGCAACAGGTCACCAGAATGAGAACAGAGGCCTTTGGCCATCAGCACGCGGATGACTAACAACAAGTGGGTGCTGTCTATGTTTGAACACTCGGACTATTTGCGAGAACAAGCGGCGAAATATCTGGAACAGGCCAAAAACGAAGAAGATTCTTCTGCCAAAAAAGAATTACTGCAATTGGCCACTATCTGCGAAGAAGTCGCCAATGATATGGACGATCGGCGGGTGAGTGGTTGACGCTGATCGGTGCGTACCCCATTTGGCTCGCTCTGGCTGGTGCCACACAGCTTTTGCGCAAGTTCAATTGCAGATTAGGCGGATTAGAGAGGGAAAGGTGAGTGCTTATTTGCAGGATCGCAAGATCGTCATTGGGCAAGATTCTCGGTCTCCACCCGTGGAGATTGTTCGTCTCATCCGTAAACTACGGTGGATGGGAATGGAGGAAGAAGCGGAGGATCTCCAGGCGAAAATGCAAGAAGCCGCTCCGATCGGAGGCGTTATCACTACGGCGTACGAAACGGACTAGCTGCAGTTTCTCGGCAGGGGAGGCCAACATGCTGCACCTAGGCCCCGTCTTGGAAGGCCACACGTTCTTCTGCCCGCGTTGCGGAGCCCTTTATTCGGCGACATCTTCGCTCGTTCCCGAGAGCGAAGGTGAAAAAGCAAAATGTATCGTCTGCCTCGAAATCATGGATAGCTTGGATAGAACCAAGGTTCCGAGTTTTAAGCTGATTCAGCGACCCGAAGACGCCTGACCGTCTTCACCAATGGAGGAGCGCCGGTCCTGTGCCGCCAACCTGCTGAGTCAAGACGTGGCGCCGCATAACGGTCGGTCCTCTGCGTCGCAGTTCGCTGCAGCATCGACCGTGCTTTCGCCATCATCGAGTCAGCCTGTATTTATGTGTCATCCATTAATCAGCGCCACAGGGAAACGCTCAGATATTGTTACCGAAGCCGGCTCTTTTTTTCTAAATTCAAGCTGCCCGGTATGATAGAAAAAATTAGACGAATCATCGCCGAAGTAGATGAGTATCACTGTAGACGCCACTATACTGGCTAAGATGTGTTCTTTGAGGACGCCGTGAGCTCGGCGCCAACGCGTCTTAGCAGTGCTCGTTATCACTGTTGATACGCGTTGTTGCGAATATATGCCCAGAGGTCTTCGATCTGCTGTGTGGTGAGCACCCCTTGCCATGACGGCATCGCCTTCTTGCCGTGCAATACCGAATCGACAAAGCGTGGGTGCTCATCCGCCTTTAGGCGGCGCAAGTCGAAAGCGGCGCCCGAATTGTTCTGCAAATCATCGCCGTGACAATTCGCGCAGGTTTTTTCGTAAATCCTCTCCCCTCTGTCAGCCGAGGTTTCGTCTGCCGCGGCGTGCGAGACAGTGAATGCAACGAGATATAGCATTACGAACAGGATGTGCATCAGCAAAACCCGCCCCCCGAATGAAGAGGCCGCCCCGAAAAGAGGAGCGGCTTCTTCACGAAGGCACTTCAATTATTGGTCAAGAAGCGCAAATGTCCACAGCGTGCCACCTGGCGGCACGTGCGCGAGGTTTGGATCTGGCGTCTTGAGGACATAGACGCCGCCGGTTCCGCTGGTGATGGTCACGAATTGCTTTCCGTCATGCTCCCAGGTGATCGGTTGTCCGATAATTCCAGAAGGAGTTTGGAACTGCCACACAATCTTGCCGGTGTCGCTGTCGACCGCGATGAACTCCCCTGTGAGTTCACCGGTGAAGACCAGACCGCCGGCCGTTACCAGCGTGCCGGCCCAGTTCGGGCTCTTGAACGGAATTGCCCACTTTGACTTTCCGGTCATCGGATCGATCGCACGCAAATGCCCGCGCATTCCATCCGCGTTGAAGATAGGGGTGATCTTGACCGCACGATGGGATTCACCGGGTTTCAAATTCCTAATCTCTTCGATCGGGTCTGGCTTATACTTCATGCCGTAATCGGTGGTGTTGACATAAGCGAACGCGGTATGCGGGTCGAACGAAGACGGATACCAATTGGTGCCGCCGCTGATGTGCGGCCAAGTTTCGATCTCTTCCGTGGAGGCAATCGCCTTTTTCGTGGTCTCAGACCATTCGGGGCGGCCGGTTTCTTTATCGATCGAGGTAGCCCACGTCACCTTGACGTAAGGATTTGCCGCGATCAGCTGGCCGCTTTGGCGATCGAGCACGTAGTAAAACCCGTTACGGCCGGCCTGCAGCAGCACTTTCGTCGGTTTGTTGTTGATGGTGAGGTCGGCGAGGATGATCGAGGTAATGTTGTCGTGATCGAATGGATCATTCGGCGACATTTGAAAATACCAGACGACCTCCCCGGTTTTTGGCCGAATCGCAAGAATTGAATTAGTAAAAAGGTTGTCGCCCTTTCGCAGCAAAGCGTTCCACGGAGCCGGGTTGCCAATACCCCAGAACACCAGGTCCAGATCGGGATCGTACGAGCCGGTCGTCCATGAGCTTCCGCCGCTCGCATCCGCCGCGTCATTCGGCCAGGTATTGGCGCCGGGCTCCCCTGGTCGCGGAACGTTATAGTGCCGCCACAGCCGTTTCCCATCGCTGGGATCGTAAGCCTCGACGTAACCTCGGCTCCCGTATTCCGCGCCGGCCATTCCGGTAATGAGAACACCGTTGGCGATGAGCGGCGCGCCAGTCATGGCGATACCATCCTTAGGTTCACCCGACTTGACGCTCCAGACCTCCTTGCCAGTTTTCATGTCGAGCGCGATGATCCGCGCATCCAGTGTTGTACGGAATACCTTGCCCTCAAAAATTGCGGCGCCGCGATTGACGATCCCGCAGCAAACTACTCGCGTAGTGTCGGCGGCGTAGTCAACGGGCGTTTTCCAAATTTCTTTTCCACTCAAGGCGTCGATTGCCACCGTCTTGTCCTGACTGGTGACGTACATCACGCCGTTGTAGATGAGCGGCTGCGACTCCTCGCCAGTGTTATTGTTCACACTGTAGGACCACACCGGCACAAGTCGTTTCACGGTGTCGCGATTAATCTGGTTGAGCGGACTGAAGCGTTGCTGGCTATAGCTCATGCCGTAGGTCAGCACGTTCTGTGGCGTCTTTTCCGCGTTTTTGATTTCGTCGGCGGTCTGAGCGAGGGCCACGATGGGGCACGCGACAATCAGTAGCGCCACACGGAATCGGAATTTCATGTGTTCCTCCCCCCATGTTAATAACTGGGATAAAATCCCGTCGTTTCAAAGTTTATGAGACCATGACACGCTATGTCCATGAGCTTCGGATGTCGCCTTAGGTTCGATCCCAAGATCTCCCATCGGAATAGTAGTGCCGACGTTTGATCGAAACCGCCGACGGACCGCCTTTGACCTTCAGCCGACGTGCCCGAAGGCCCCGCGCCGAACCTGGCAGCAGCCTGGTGAATCTCTTGAGGCATTTGAGAAGCGGTTAGTTAAACCCGTCCGCTAATTCAATGCCAGCGGATCAGTCTCGCCTAGAAAGTTCATGAGTTCGCAACCAGATAGACGTCCCAACCCTGCTGGGCGATGTGATCCATCATGGAACGTCCGCCGAGCGCTCGGTCGAAGGTCGTCTCCGCGGGGTAGGGTGCACCATGGACGCGTCCAAAGCCGCTGCCGACGCGGTGAAACGTGGTAAAGTTCGAGCGCGTAATTAAACTTTGCAACGACGAGACGAGGGCAGATACTTAAAACTCGAGGGTCGAATGAACCGTAGATCGCTGCTCGGTTCCACTCTGCTCGCCCTCACGGCGCTGCCGCTGAGGCAGCTACGTTCGATTCGTACCGCATTGGCGGATGATAAGACCTGGCGACATGGAGTGTCGTCGTTCGGAGATCTGAAATATCCGGTCGGGTTCAGGCATTTTGGATACGTCAACGCCGATGCGCCGAAGGGCGGCACAGTACGGGACGCCGCGTCTGGCACCTTTGATAACTTCAACAGGGTAGTCGCCGGCGTTAAGGGCTCGCTCGCTGCCGGCATGGATCTTATTTATGAGACACTTTTGGTATCGTCGCTTGACGAAGCAGCGAGCGGATATGGTTTGCTTGCCGAAGCAGTAAGCTTTCCGGCCGATTTTTCCTCGACCACTTATCGTCTAAGGGAGCAAGCAAAATGGCATGATGGCACGCCAGTTACGCCGGATGACGTAATTTTTTCGTTCGAGGCAGTCAAAAAATATAGTCCGGAGCTCTCGGCCTATTATCGCCATGTCACCAAAGCGGAAAAGACCGGCGATCGTGAGGTTACGTTCACCGCGGACGCGTCCGGCAATCGCGAATTGCCGCGGATCATCGGCGAGCTCACCGTCCTGCCCAAGAAATGGTGGGAAGGTACCGACCAGAACGGCAAGAAACGCAATATCGGCGAAACCACCCTTGAGCCGCCGCTTGGCAGTGGACCCTATCGCATCGGGGATTTTTCGGCCGGACGCCATATCGTCTACGAACGCGTCAAAGATCATTGGAGCAGTGGCCTTAATGTCAATGTCGGTCTCAATAATTTTGACGAGCTGCACTACGAATATTTCCGCGACACGACCGCCGCACTCGAAGCATTTAAGGCGGACATTGTCGATTGGCGAATTGAGAATATCGCCAAGAACTGGGCAACCGCCTACGATTTTCCAGCGGTCAGCGACAAACGGGTTCTGCTCGAAGAGTTTCCCATTCGCAACGTGGGCATCATGCAGGCCTTCGCCTTCAACATCAGGCGCGAAAAATTCCAGGATCCCCTCGTGCGGCTGGCCTTCAACTATGCGTTCAACTTTGAGGAAATGAACAGAGAGTTTTTCTTCGATCAGTATAAACGCATCGCCAGCTATTTTGCAGGCACTGAGCTGGCGGCCATTGGCCTGCCTGCGGGCCGAGAACTCGAATTGCTTGAAGCCGTGCGCGACCAGATTCCTACTGAGGTTTTTACCAAGCCCTATACGAATCCGGTCAACGGAAATCCCGAGGCGGTGCGCAATAATCTGCGCGAGGCTATGCGGCTCTTCAAACAGGCCGGTTACGAGGTGCGCGAACAGCAATTGGTGAAGGCAAAGACCGGCGAGCCTTATGCCATTGAATTTCTCACCGCAGGCGCGGGCTTCGAGCGCGTTTTTCTGTCCTATAAGGCATCGCTGGATCGCCTCGGGATCGCGGCTACCGTGCGGACGGTCGATGAGGTACAATACGAAAACCGGCTCCGCAGCTGGGACTTCGACATCATCACGGCCGCTTGGCCGGCATCGCTCACGCCCGGCAATGAATTGCGTGGCTATTGGGGGTCACGGGCCGCCGAAGAACCAGGCTCACCTAACCGGATTGGCATCAAAAACGCCGCGGTCGATGCCATGATCGACCAGATTGTCTTCGCTAAGAACCGCGCCGATCTCGAGGCAGCTACGAGAGCACTCGATCGCATTCTGTTGTGGAACCACTACGTCGTTCCGCAATGGTACTATAACAAAGTGCGCACCGCGCGATGGGATCGCCTCGGCCATCCCGATCTGATGCCCAAATACGGCAGAGCAGCTTTCCCCGCTGTCTGGTGGTGGGACGTCCAAAAAGCCGCAAAAGCGGGCTAGTCCGTATCGTTCCTGAGAATTTATAGTTGCGTCTTTTGCTATGTCCTGAACCCAAGCGTTTGTCATCGCCTTGGAATTTGTCCCCGACTAATTAAAATCTTTAGAAGTCGTGCGGCATTCGCGCCATCACTCCTTTCCTCTGGCGTCACATTGACGAACCGGTGAATAGTTCACCGATCACAACACGAATTGGGCTGACGCTACCGTGCTGCTCAAACGACGACGTCGGAGCGTGCTGGCAATGATGGCTTTGATCTCCGCCTGTTCCGCCAGCGGCACTGCGGACTTATCAAGCGTCTGCTGCATGATCCGATCGATGAAATCATCGACCACAGTGGCGATGCTGTAGACACCGCCGAGTCGTGGCTAGGCAAGCTCTGCGTGGGATTGATTCCTCCTCAATTCGCGAGCAGGACAGGTATCATGGCATTCTCTAAAACGTGTTGGGTCGCGCCACCGAATATCATCTGTCTCAGTCGGCTCTGGGTGTAGGCACCTTTGATCAGAAGATCGCAGTCCAATGATTGAGCCGTTGCGAGGATTGCCTCCCCGGTACTTTTGCCACCAAGCTCAACTCTCTTCAGTTCCGCGACAATCCGATTGCGTCGCAGGTTTTGCACCAGTTGCTCAGCGGAAGGTCCGGAAACCTCAGTCCCGCCGATGATTGTTAGAACCGTAACCCGTTCCGCCTTTTGCAGAAGCGGCATCGCAAGTACAGTCGCGCGTGCCTGCTCCGTGCTGCGGTTCCAAGCAATTAGTACATTGGTGCCGATCTGAGCTGGCGGTGATGGGGGAGCCAGCAGTATCGGCCGACCGCTCTCGAACAGGCCAGTATTAATCGCTCGATTACGCAGGCCACTTCTATTTCGACCGGACCGACTCATGACAATCACATCGAAAACACGGCCGTGACTGCCGACGAAGGCGTCGCCCTCCGGCGCATTGTCTAACCAGCCAAATGACAGGGAATCTGTTGTTGCGGTTGACCGCGGCACACTGTGCTTCTGCATGAACGATTCAAAAATCGCGCGTGCTTGCGTCTCCATTCTTGTAATTTCCCGATGATCCGCTTTAACCACAACGGCTCCCATCATGTCGGCGGAGACAAATTCTGCGATCTTCCAGCGCAGTGCGAACCCCTCAATGTAACTATCGCATCGTTGCGCCAAGATCAGCGCCGTCTGGAGCGCTGAACTCATCGCATCATCATCCTCTATCGGAACGAGTATCGTCTTCATGATGGTCCTAGCCCCATCGATTACCGTATGTACGGCCAATCGAGCCGGACCTCACATCAACCGAGGCACGCCATTATCGCGCGTGCGCGACGAGCGGCCACGCAGCGACGATCTCCCCAGCAAGTCCAACAATTTCCCGCCGCCTCATGGCTTGACCCGCCGCCGAGGGCCACATCGGGTATCAACAAGAATATCACATTTTTGGATGGAGAATTGCGTTGTTCGCCGTACCCAAAGGCGCCGCAGTCATGTCCGCTATGGGTCATTAGCGGACATTCTCACTGTAAGGCGTCTGCACGCGGTCGCGATACCAGGATTACTTGATCTCCCACGTCGTGTTGTGAGGGATATCCATTGCGGTGTAGCCACCTGCCCCAGCCACTGCAGGCATTGCATTGCATGCAAATGGCTCACTTCCAGTAATTCCCGCGTACTTGCCGGTGCCGCCGGTGATGATATGGGTGCCACAATTCATGCTTGGCTGCGACTTGTCGACATCGCGGGTATCGAAGGTCGAGAAAATCTTATCCCCGTCAGCGTCGGCCAACACACAGGCTCCGTCGATGTATTTCTTGGCGCCTGAGTCTACGCTCAGGGCTGTGCAGCGCGCCGACATCTTATCGAGCATCTTCTCTCCCTTCATGTTTTGAGTGGTTCCTATCGCCTCCAGTAAGGTAGCCGTGCCAAGACCAGAAACCTCAAGGCTCTGCACAGGGCGGAAGATGAAGTGGGTGACGTACGGCGTGGTCCCCTTCTTTTCAATTTGATCGCCTAGCGTGATCCCAGGAGCAAACGCCACGAACATCCCGGAAAGAATCGCTGCCCTTACAAGTGTCGCCATTTGTCGCCTCCCTTATGGAATTTCTAGCTTGACCACACGCGCGCAGAAGCTTCTTCGCGATCTGATTTCCTCACGGGTCAGATCACCGCGTCAATTCCTCTTGGAGCGTGTATTTTACGGATAGCACGCTTTCCACCAGCGGTCTGTGACGTATGTTGTCGCACCATATCGACGCGCGGCGGTTGGAAACGCCGAGCTGTCACCGACTATTAGCGATATTTGATTTCGCTTGAGCTGTCGGTAGCCGCTTAACTTTCTTCAAGACCGGCCGAACGATCCATTCGCCGGGCTCGTGCTTGCTGTCAAGGACCAGCATTGCCGGCAAAATGCGCGACGAGTCAGGCGGCGAGTGTTGGGCGACCAATTATGAGCGTAGGTTTTCCATTTCCGCGTTTCAGCACATTGCAGACGCAAGTCCGACATCGCGTCACGTCCACTAAGTGCCAAACCGAGACTCGTGACAGTGTTATTGCGCAGCACCTCCAATCGCGTGTTGATCACTCGTCCCGGTGATTGCCCCGGCGGGACAATCCGGCTGGATGAGGCGACCAAGTTTATTTCATGTGGTGTATGAGCCCAGTGATTGCGTGAAACAAGGAAGTGATTTCGTCATTCAAAGCCCACCAGGCGACTACCGACCAAAATCCTACAGTCGCGGCAAAGAGAACAGCAACGATTTTTGCCATGTTCAGTGTCGTCTTTGTATCGTTTTCTATAGCGCATAGTAGATTATAAATTTGTTTTTGCTTTGCAGTTTCGTAATCGAGATGGTGGCTTACGCGTAGCATAAGCGCGTGCAAATCCTCGAATGGTCTCCACTGAGCACTTGCACGTTTGAAGTCTTCTACAGCGGTGCGCACGTGTTGTCGTAAAGCTTCATCAAGGTCAGTATTGGCTAACTCGCTTTCGACGCCTTCCAGCTTCTCCAGCATTTCGGTGACGGGTTCCACACTACACTCACCTTCCTACGCATCAGCTAACCTTGCTCGAAGTGCGGGAATGAGACTTTAATCACATCGGGTCGGCAATGACAAATTTGTTGCCGACGGCTTCGGCATCGACCGCGGGACGTCGTGTACAATGATTTTCGATGGCGCTCACCACGCATATCGGAAGCTTACCGCGACTCGACAAGCTGCTCGATATATTGAAGGCGAAATACGGAGGACAACCCTACGACGAAGCGGAACTGAATTCGATCCTGACACAAGAAGTCGCTGACTGCGTGCGTAAGCAGGTCGAATGCAGCATCGAGATCGTAACGGATGGCGAATATTCTAAGCCCGGTTTCTTTACCTATATCCGCGAGCGCTTCGACGGATATGAATCTCGACCCGAACAGAAGCTCGTTTTATTCCAGAAGGAGGTCTCCTCATTCCCGGAGTATTACGCCCGATACTTTAAGGAAGCGATGATGGGTGGCGCCATACTGCCGATCGTTCCTGTCGTCTGCACCGGGGCCGATAAAATACAAGGGAGAGGAGAAACTGCAGATCGATATCGCCAATGTGAAGGCCGCCTCCCGGGCCGTTGGGGTCCCCGACCATCATGTGTTTTTGCCGGCCACCGCGTCCTCGGGCGTTGCATCAACGAGTACTACAAGAGCGATGAAGAGTATTTCCACGCGCTCGCTGCCGAGCTCAACAAGGAATACCGCGCGATCGTCGCCGCCGGCATTCTGGTGCAGGTAGACGATCCGTTCCTGCCGGACATTTTTGTGGAACCAGGACTTGATGACAAGCAGAAGAAGCGGCGGGCCGAGATCTACATCGAGGCCACGAATGTGGCGCTGAGCGGCATTCCCGCCGAGCGCGTTCGCTTTCACACGTGCTATGGCATTAACGAGGGACCCCGCATCTATGAATCAAACTTGCCAGAAATCATCGAATACGTCCTCAAGATCAATGCCGGCTCTTTCAGCTTCGAGGCCGCGAATCCACGGCATGAACGCGAATATCACCTGTTCGATCACCTCATCGGCGAGTGTGTTAGTACCCTGTGGCACTCGTTTGTCCGTGGCTCAAGGCAGCCTATTTTACTAAAAAGTATTCTTCATCTTTCAAACAAGCTACGGGGGAAGTAGGGCGCTAGCAACTTTCGCTTCCACCATACGCCCTCTGCCTTTTCGTAGCTGCCGGCGTAGTAGTACTCGTATAACAGCGCCCGCACATGGACCGGAGGCTTGTCGGGGAAGGGGTTCGTTTCCAGCAATGCCGTTACTGTGGGTTCATTTTGTCGTAGCCGGTTGAGGAACCGCGAAAACCAAAGAAGGCGCCGTGGGTCTTCGAGCGCAGCGAACCACATCTGCCAGTCCAGACGCGGCTGGTGAGGGATGTTCCAGCGCGGTTCCCGCGCGACATTGCCAGGCTTGTACCGGAATTCGTATTCGCGCCATTCGACGCCGTCATATGAACCCTCAATGATGATTTCGTCGCGTTCTGTGGTCATCACTGCAAATAGGCCGTAAGGGCTAGTGATATGCAGGGGCCAGAAAAAGCGGTCGATCGCTTGCGCCACCGCGGGTGGGCTGCCGCCGAAACGCTCATCCATCTCTACCACGCTGCAAAATACGATCAGCAACGCCAAGGCACTGACGATGAGGATTGCCACGGGACTTCTCGGGGCTTTGTCTTCCCCGTGGACTAACCGCAGCGAGGCGAAACTTTGCGGTAATACCTTTTGTATTGCCGAGTCATCGAACAACGGCAAGCATAGCAACATGGTTTGGAGATTGAACCAATTGTAATTCCCAGTGACGAGAATGCAGCTTTGCAGCAGCAGAATGCCGAAGGCGGCAAAAAACCGGAGCCGACGGGGACAGAAGATTAAGAGCGGCAAAACGAGTTCGATGAAAAGCATACTGCCAGTGGCGAATTTCAGCAGGTTGGGCGGCAGCTGCGCGGCGTACCAAGCCAACGGCGTGGGCAGCGGCTGGGTCAGAAAGTGATAGGACAACGCGGATAAGTTCCACCAGTTGGGATCACCGCTCAGCAGCTTGACGACACCCGACATAAATACCAAACGGAACAACAGCCACCGCAGCAGCCAGATGCCCGGCGTCATGGCGAAGCTTAGGAGCAGCGCGATAAATCCTGTCTCCAGCAGGAAAGTGTCCCACTGGAAATTCATGAAGGTTTGCCCACCATAAAGCAGCGAAAGGTAGAGCACATAGAGTAGAAACAAGCTCAGGCGCGGCAGCAGATTAAAGATTAGCAGCATCGAGAACACTGCCCCCGCCCAGCACACCGCCTGAATGGCAAAATCGCTGGCGTCCAACCAGAACACCGTCGGCATCAGGAAGAAACGCTCCGGCCCGTAACCGTTGGCGACGGCATCCAGCAGTTCCGCCAACGGCAGGATGCCATGGCTGCCGATCAAGCCCTGTGCCTGCACCGCGAATGAAATGAAGGCCGACAGGTAGATCAGGCCGAACAGGCGCAGGAATAGGAATGAGACAAGATCGTACCGTGGCGGTTCGGGGTTCCTTCCCCACAGAAGGACGCTGACGCGATAAAAGGCCGGTCGGTGCGCTGCGATGAATGCGTAAACCAATTCCGAAATAATCGCGAAACCAGGCAGTCTTCTGTACAGCGCGAGCCAGAAGCCTTTGCCGGGCGCTTGGCTCAGGGTCAGGAAACTGGCCTCTGCGGCACTGGAACGATGTCCGCCGGGCGTGATAAATTGCACCGCGCGCTGAAAATCGGCGATTGGGATCGCCGGATATTTCGCTGCCACTTCCTGATATGGCCTGTAATCGACACGGTCGCCGGTGAGCTTCTTCCAGTAGCGCACCGAGTAGCCACAGAACCCGCAGTCGCCGTCATAGACCAGGAGCGGTCGGGCACCGGCAATCGGCGGTTCCACGGCATTAGCCGATGCATTTCCGGATGTTTCTGGCATCACCTTAACCGCAACCGCGCCAACTCACGCGCCTTGCCAATGTACATCTTATGGCGCGTCGTTGGGCGATGACGGGTAGTTCGGACCGAAGTACCGCTTGTGGGACCTGGCGTTGGAGGATTGTCAGCAGTGCCAGCGGGCGTAGTCAATTGACCGCCAGGGGTTTTTGAGATTGAGCCATCGGAGCGAAGTTGTGCCCATCAACACGGCGGCGGTAACTTCGAGACCTTTCAGGGGATGCCACGCTCACCCAGCCGGTTTGCGAAACGTCATCACGTGATCGGTGTTCCGTAGTACCGAGCAGTTTCGGAGGGCCGCATATATTTTGAGGTTGTTTAGCCGACATAAGACGATCCCATGGACTTCAACCGCCGCAAACCAGCGGATCAACGCCGCGAGGTCATGTATTTCAAGCACGATTTTTCCGAACTGAAAGGACGTTCAAGTATTGGTCTGGCATCCAATGGAGGTAAACCATGAATAAAATCGCTACAGTCGCGGCCGTTATTTTAATCGGTACCGTCGTTGGAGGACCCGCAGCTCTCGCGCAAACCAGCACAGCAAACAGCGGAGCCGGTGTTCCAGGCTTGCCCGGGAACAAGTTCGGTCCAGCCTTGCGACCGGGCGAACAATTCAATGTCAGAACAGATCTGAGCAACGTGCCCGGACTGCCCGGCAATAAATCCGGACCAGCGTTACAGCCGCCGACCGGATTGCAAAATCGCGCGCAAGGTAGCGAAGAGGAAAACGAGGATCAGGACGGTTTCTTCCATCATCATCCCGGAATGATGGGAATGATGGAACGCGGTTACGGCCACCACGGCTGGTTTCAAGGCCGGGGCGCCATGAGCCCGACGATGATGCATATAATTTTCAGTCTGATGGACGCTGATGGAGACGGGAAGCTCACGTTACAGGAGTGGCAGGCCGCGCATGAACGTATCTTCAAGGCCATGGATACCGACCACGATGGCACCGTTACGTTGGAAGAAATGCAGGTGTTCATGCGCGGGCGCTAGCAGGTAAGCGGCGTGCGAACATCTCGTCTTTCGACGTGTTCAGCGCAATCCTTCGGCCTCTTTTATTTAGGAAAATTTAATCAATCGCCAAATTTGCGTTGGCTAAGCGTTTGCTGGATCAGTTAATCTGAACGGTGTCGACGCTACCTGCAGGCGTTCACAATGGCCTTGGTCGCGGTCATTTGTTCAGCGTGCTCGCATATCGGTTTCGCACGAGCGGACGCGCTACCGCGTGTGCTCACCTGCTTTCGTTGCCACGGTCAACAGCGTTTTGAAAGCCGGCCACCACGTTACCGGCTCGGTAAGCGCGAGGATGCTCTTCGGCAAAAGCCGTGCGAGATTTCAGGCACTGAAATAGTTTATCGTGCGTATCCTCGAAATAGACGCACACGAGTTTTTGCCCGGTGCCGTCCCCCCGCGACGATCCTCGACAGTTCTCCTGTGATGCTGCCGCGTTCTTGATCCAAGTCAATGTTTATTTGATCAATCTGTACCCTAGATTGGCGACCTCGACTTATAGGGAGGTTGAGATGTCGAGTTCCAAGACGACGACCCGGCTCATCGCTACGATGCTGTTTCTCTCGATGGGCCTCGTTCTTTATTCTCAAGGCTCTGCCAATGCTGCCAAGTTCTGTGCAGAGTTAAGAGGCGCAACAGCCACAGGAAAGCCCGACTGCTCGTACACGAGCCACGCAGCATGCCGAAAGGCCGTAAGGGCAGGGGGCGGCGGGCACTGCTACAAGCTGAGACCGTAGGCCACACGCTAATCTCCAACAATAACCCCAGGCCGGATTACGGCTTGGGGTGGGTCGTGGAGCCACGGAAGTTGCCGCTGTTCACCATAGGCTCCCGCAGCGCGCAAGGCCGGCTGCGGGAGATGATCTTCGGGGTTCGAGCGCGCGACGGGGATAGTCAAGAGGGCCGACAGCGGTACCGCCGACCGCCCCCTGAGCTCGCGTTGGCGAGCGGCAACATCCACCTCATGATAATGCAGCGCGTGCAGCGTCGCCGCCGCTGCCGGTTGCGCTCTCCGAAATCGCGCACCAGCGCAGCTAATCCACTCCAGAACGTTGCGGAAGAAATACCCGTTCCTGGTAAAGCCTCATCTTCGATGAACGCATCGCAATTCATATCATTGTCTCGTGTTTTGTTAGCGAGAACGCAACGCTACTGACCACCCGAAACTGATTCCAAGTACGCAATCACTTGAGCTCGAACGTCGACCGAAGCCAGACCACCATACGGTTTCATTTTATTGCCTAGCACCACTGCATCAGGATTTGCGATGAAATTATCAAGGGTTGTTTTGTCCCAAACCAAGTCCGAGTCTCTCATTGCAGGGGAATAGACGTAGTTGGGCGTTGAACCGGCTTTCCTACCGAGAACCTTGTAAAGATTTGGACCCAACCGATTGTCGTCCTTTTTCACCGAGTGACAGGTCCGGCAGGCGTTATTGAATGCCAATTGCCCCGAAGACACGTCCGTGCCCTGTCGCCGCAGATCCTGACACTCGGACGAATACGATAAAGCGATCACCAATGTGGCGCTGGTCAATAGGGCGATCACGGTGCGAAACATACAAGCTGTCTGAATAAACTGTGCGAAGTTGAACGCGATGTATAAAACGGACACAAAGGGACTTTAGTTCCACTAAGTCACTTGACGCGCTTTCCATCAGAGGCTTAAGTTTTTGATAGCTGCCGTATGCGGATTTGCCGAAAGCGCAGCAAACATGCCATCGGCAGGCCAGCACTAGACCCACGCATTTTGGTCGGACGCCGCAATGCGCCCTCAAACCAGGGTAAGCATTTGCATGGTGCGGCGGAAAGCGGAAGGGTAGTGAAATGGATGCCGCCGATCTTCGCGAGAAAGCTGTGACGTGCCGACGACTAGCGGTCACCCTTTCTTGCAATAACAGCGCTCGCCAAGCGCTGTTAGACGAAGCAGAGGTTTTCGAGCGTCAAGCCACAGAACTTGAAATTCGCGAACATAAACGAGCACCACGAGAAGTCGCGGCCTTTAGCTTGGAGCGCAGTAGGCAATCCGCCGCGCGTCGACGCGGTGATCGACCGGGCTAATGATTCGGCATGAACTTTTCGCCCGGCTTCACATCGCCGACCACTGGCAAGTAAGCCTGCTTTCCGCCAGCTTCATGCAAGTTAGGCTCGATGGGCTCACTCGCGACAGGCGGTCGCTTCTCACGCACGGCACAAAGTCACGTAACCAGAACCGCACATCGCGACCCGCCACTTCCGCTGAGTCCCAATGAGAGAGTAATGCGTTTCCCAAGCACAACCATACCTCAGTGAGGTTTGCCCGATGACGATATTCATTGGGCGTCGAGGGTTGCTAACAACAGCCCTGAGGCTATTCAGTTCAGGAGGAGTTTTGCAGGGTAGCAACGCCGCTAATAGGGATGGCATGTTTCCCGAGGACTTTGTTTGGGGCGCCTCGACCTCAAGCTACCAAATCGAGGGTGCAGTGGACGAAGACGGTCGCGGCAAAAGCATCTGGGATATCTTCTCCCATGAGCAGGGACGCGTGCAAAATAGCGATACAGGGGACGTCGCGTGCGATCATTATCACCAATGGCGTCAGGATATCGACCTGCTCTCAGCCGGTGGCTTTGGCGCGTATCGATTCTCAACCGCCTGGTCTCGCATTCTGCCGTTCGGCGCTGGGTTTATCGAGCACCGCGGTCTCGATTTTTATGACAGGTTAGTTGATAGGCTGCTTGTAAAGGGTTTGAGGCCATGGCTCTGCCTGTATCATTGGGACCTTCCGCAGGTCCTGCAGGAGAGGGGCGGGTGGCTTAATCGCGATACGTGCACGAGATTTGCCGATTACGCGCGTCTTGTGGCAAAGCGGCTCGGCGACCGCGTTAAGGATTGGGTGACGTTTAACGAACCTAATGTCCACGCATTGTTTGGACACGGAACCGGCACCCACGCCCCCGGCTTGGAGGGCTTGGCCAACACACTTGCCGCTATGCATCACCTTAACCTAGCGCATGGTCACGCTGTTCAAGCGATACGTGCGGAACGCGTGGGTTTACGCCTCGGCAACGTGATTTCACTGCAGCCGGTGCGCCCATCCTCAGATACGACGAGCGATCGCCACGCGGCCGAACGGTTTGATGCAATGTGGAACGGCGCCTGTCTTGATCCGCTGGTGAAGGGCGTTTACCCACAGCCGGTTGCGGGTGATTTTGCGCCACTGCTCGCCGATGGCGATTACGCAACAATGCAACAGCCGATCGATTTTCTTGGCGTCAATTACTATTCGCCAATGTACGTCATGGAGGCACCGCAAAGTGTGTTCGGAGTGTGGTTCGGTCCCGCCCCCAGTGGGATGCGCTTCACCGCAATGGGCTGGCCGATTGATGCGGGAGCCCTCACTGAAGAGCTGATTCGACTGCGTGACCGCTATGGCAATCCGGAGCTTTATGTGACTGAGAACGGCGCTTGCTATGAGGATAAGCTTCTAGCCAAGGACGTCGTCGTGGATAACGAACGTATCGCCTATCTGCGCGACCACCTGGCAGCGGTGCTCGACGCACTTGCCGCGGGCGTAAATCTGCGCGGCTATTTCGTCTGGTCATTGCTCGATAATTTTGAATGGGCGGAAGGCTACAGCCGCCGCTTCGGTATTGTCTACGTTGACTTCAGGACCCTAAAGCGCACGCCGAAGGCATCCTATCACTGGCTCGCGAAGGTGATCAAAAGCCAAACACGCAGAAATTGATCTGCGAAATGTTCTCAGCAGCAAGAACGTGGAAGAGCACGGCTCGCACTTTGCCAGTCAAGACGCTCTCCGCCAGAACCTTCCCTCTTGACGAGTTCCTTGAAACCACCAAAGCGCTAACGCAACTTAAGTTTGTGCTAACGGGGGGCCATGCTCGCCAGCAGCTCTTTCCATCAAGCTGGAACGGCTTTCCGACCCTGCTCATTGACGCGCGGGCCCGCGCCACAATGCATACAGAACAATGAGTCCCAATATCGCTACAAACGCGATCGGTACAAATTCGAACCAAGTCATTGCAAGCGCTCCGCGAGATGGCGTGATGAGCATAAGTTTATTTCTTTATGCTGCCGTCCGCATTGAATTGAGAAACATAGGTCCAAAGGTCATTCACTTGCTGTTCGTTCTTAACGCCGGGAAAGATCATTTTGGTGCCTGGAATTACCCCTTGGGGGTTCTGGATGTATTTTTTGAAAGCAGCCTCATTCCAAACAATTCCAGAATTCTTGTTCGCGTCCGAATACTCGAAGTCTGGAGCACTCCCGGAATGACGGCCATCCAATCCATTCAGTTCCGGACCGACCTTGTTCTCCGCGCTTGGGCCGATGGAGTGACAAGGCAAGCACATGTTGAACACCATTTGACCCTTCTGGGCGTCCTGGGGCCGCGCAGTCCCAGCCGAAATGGTGATGGCTGTAGCCGCAATAATTATGGTCCTTGGATACATCGGTCCTCGCAATTGGGTTGGTAGATACTGTTGTTGGCTATGCAAACAGGTCGCCCTTCTGGCATCCTACACCGTGGACGGGGCGCCGCCTATGAAGAGGGGCCTGCTTTACAGACCCTTTGGGGGGATTTACTTCTAGACCTGACATATTTGGCGAGTCGGCTTCGAACGTCGAGGATTTCCTTGGTTGATTCCTCTTGTTGCGGAAGTCTGCGTCGGGTTGGAGATTGATGTTTATCGTAAAACGCATGGCCCACAAATGGGTCGCCTGACGGCTGTCGTTCTTGGTACTGCGGCAGGTGGTGGGTTTCCGCAATGGAATTGCCGGTGTCCGGTCTGTCAGTTGGCATGGGACGGCGACTCAAGGGTCAAACCACGAACTCAGGCGGGGCTCGCAGTTTCGGCTGACAGCCGCGATTGGGTTTTGATAAATGCTTCGCCGGACTTGCGGGCACAGATCCAGGCCACAGCGGTTCTACAGCCGAAGCAGAGTCCCCGGGGTAGCCCGATTGCTGCAGTGGTCTTGACCGGAGCCGAAGTCGACCAAATTGCTGGGTTGTTGACGCTGCGCGAGCGCAGTAAATTCAGCCTGTATGCCACTGCTCAGACGCTTACCGCGATCGGGAAAAATCCTATTTTCGGCGTGCTTGCGTCTGACGTAGTGGAGCGACATCCAGTCGCCCTGGGGCGCCACTTTGCACTGGCGAGCGGACTGAATGCCGAATTATTCTCGGTTCCCGGCAAGGTCCCGCTTTACTTGGAAATAGGCGAGCCGGAAATTGCAGCCGAAAATGACGTCAATGTCGGGGTCGAGATCATAGGCGGGGACAGCCGGCTGATCTACGTCCCGGGTGCGGCAGCGTTGAATAAATCCCTGCTGGATCGATTGGATCGGGCCGATGTTGTGCTGTTTGATGGAACGCTCTTTGACGACGACGAGATGATTCGGGGCGGGACCGGCACCAAAACCGGACGCCGCATGGGTCACCTACCGCTTAGCGGCGCGCACGGTACGCTCCAGACGCTCGCTCGTTTGGCAGCCCGCCGAATCTTAACGCACATCAATAATACAAACCCGATTCTAGTCGACGGCTCGCGAGAGCGGCACGAGGTTGAAGCGGCTGGCTTCGAGATCGCTGTGGATGGAATGGAGATCGTAATTTGAAACTGATGTCTCCTACTGAGCTAGAAGGTAAACTGCGCGAGATCGGCGCAACGCGCTACCATCATCTGCACCCATTCCACAGCCTCCTTCACACCGGAAAATGCACTAAGGGGCAGGTCCAGGCCTGGGCGTTAAATCGCTATTATTATCAATCAATGATTCCGATTAAGGATGCGAGCATAATTGCTCGCTGCTCTGATCCTGAAATTCGACGAGAGTGGCGCAGTCGTTTGGTCGACCACGACGGCGAGAGGGAAGGTGAGGGTGGAATAGCGCGTTGGCTGAAACTCACCGACGGTTTGCAGCTTGATCGCGACTATGTCGTTTCTTTTCGTGGTCTACTTCCTGCAACACGATTTGCAGTAGACGCCTATGTAAATTTCGTGCGCAAAAAGACACTTCTCGAAGCGATTGCTTCATCATTGACCGAACTGTTCTCTCCTCAGATCATCAGCGAGCGTATAGAGGGAATGCTTAATAACTACAATTTCGTGACTTCGGAGACGCTGGCATATTTTTCGCGGCGCCCGCCGCAAGCGGAACGGGATTCTCGATTTGCGCTCGATTATGTGAAAGCGAATGCCAGGACGGCCGAAGATCAGCAACGCGTGGTTGGAGCACTCGAGTTCAAATGCGACGTGCTGTGGTCAATGCTCGATGCGCTGTATCATGCTTACGTCGCCCCAAGGCACATTCCGCCCTGCGCTTTTGCGCCGCAAGAATAGGAGCGTCGGTGAACGAACCCCTAATAGCGATTCCCCTCGAGGCGCAACCGCGATTGCCACATGGCGTGCGGCTGGTTCATAATGAGGCGCATGGCGGGTGGGTGCTGCTTGCGCCCGAGCGCGTGTTCAAAGCCGACGCCATCGCTGCAGAGATCGTGAAACGCTGCACCGGCCAAGCCACCGTTAGTGCGATTGTGAACGATCTCGCTCAGACCTATTCGGCTCCGCGCGACCGCATCTTAGCCGACGTTTCGGCGCTGCTGCGACAACTTCTCGAACGAAGGCTGTTGGAACTCTGATTGATGGCTGCAGACAAACAGGATCATCTTTCCCCGACTCGCACTTCCGGTCTCACCAACGGAGGAGAGGAGCCTGCGCTTCATCGGCCGATCGGCCTCCTCGCCGAACTAACGCACCGCTGCCCCCTCGGCTGTCCATACTGTTCCAACCCGTTGGCACTAGACCCTCGTGAGCGCGAACTTGACAGTCCGACTTGGACTCGGGTGTTCGGGGAGGCGGCGGCGCTCGGCGTGCTACAGGTGCATCTGTCCGGCGGGGAGCCGGGCGCACGGCGCGACCTTGTCGAGATTACGGCCGCAGCACATTCGAGTGGCCTCTATACCAATCTCATTACGTCAGCGGTCGGCATCACCGCGAACACGGTTGAGAAGCTTGTCGACGCCGGGCTCGATCACGTCCAGATTTCAATACAGGACAGTGACGCCGCCTCAGCGGACCATATTGCCAATTATCCAAGTGCATTCGCGCGCAAAAGAGCGCTGGCGGACCGAGTTGTCGCGCTGAAGATTCCGTTGACAGTCAATTGTGTCGTTCATCGCGCCAATATCGATCGCATCAGGGCTATGGTCGAGCTTGCGGTATCGATCGGCGCAAGCCGGGTCGAAATCGCCCATGTGCAGTATTACGGCTGGGCCCTGCGCAACCGCGCTTCGCTGATGCCGACAGCGGATCAGGTCCCCCGCGCGGTGAAAGCGGTGGAGGAACTCCGCAAGCGTTATCACGGCAAGATCGTCATTGACGCGGTGCTCCCCGATTATTACGCGCGCTTTCCCAAGCCGTGTGTCGGTGGCTGGGGCCGACGCTCGCTCAATGTGACCCCAGCCGGGAAGGTACTGCCCTGCCACGCTGCCGAAGTGATCCCCAATCTCGAATTCTGGCACGTGCAGGATCATTCGCTCGCCGATATTTGGGCAAATTCACCAGCGTTCAAAGCTTTTCGCGGCACTGCTTGGATGAAAGAGCCCTGCCGCAGTTGCGAACGGCGCGAGATCGATTACGGCGGCTGCCGATGCCAGGCCTTTATGCTTACCGGCGATGCCGCTGCCGCCGATCCGGTGTGCCACCTGTCGCCGCACCACCCCAACGTGGTTGCGCTTGCGGCGCGGCAGTATGACGAGCCGTATTCCTATCGGTTGAATCCTCGCAAAGCCGACAGCGATGCGCTGGTCGGTTGAATTTGCGTTGGATGAACGTGCGGAAAGTTGCCGCGCGCTTTTGCCTGCCGCCAATTGCTACAGTCGCAATCGCGCGCATCGCGAACGACATTGCAAAAACTAGAAGGCGGCCTACTGATCATGAGCTTCTCCACAACGTGCAGGCAAGTGGCGGCCGTTGTGCTTGTTGCCACTCTGGCGAATTCCGCCGCTTATGCCATGGACCGCATCCGCGTTGCTGCACAGATCACCGGCACGCTGGACTGGGAGCTCGAAGTGATGCGGGCCCATGAGCTCGACCGGAAAGCCAATCTGGATATCGAGACCACCGAGCTCGCCAGCACCGAGGCCGGACAGATCGCGCTGCGGGGCAGCTCGGTCGATCTTATTGTGTCGGACTGGCTATGGGTCTCGCGCGAGCGCACGCTCGGCGACGACCTGGTATTTTATCCATATTCGAGCACGCTTGGCGCGGTGATGGTGCCGGCCTCTTCCCCGATCAAGAACGTGGCCGGCCTCAAGGGCAGAAAGCTCGGGGTTGCCGGCGGTCCGCTCGACAAGAGCTGGCTACTGCTGCAGGCCTTCGCGCGCCAGTCAAGTCTTGATCTGAAGAAGCAGTCCGACATCGTTTATGGCGCACCCCCGCTTTTGGCCGAAAAGGCTTTGCAGGGCGAGACCGACGCGACACTGACATTCTGGAATTTTTGTGCTCGCCTTGAAGGCAAAGGCATGCGCCGCGCCATCGACATGGCCGACGTCATGAGACACCTCGGCGCGAGCGGACCGGTCGCTCTGGTCGGCTACGTTTTCTATGGGGCCTGGGCAGAGCGCAACCGCGGCATTCTGGATCGCTTCTTCAGCGCGACCGATCAGGCCAAGAAAATCCTGGCGGACTCGCCCGACGAATGGCAGCGCCTGGTGCCACGCATCGGCGTCAGCGACAGCGCCGAGCTCGACGTCTATCGCCGGCGCTATGTCGAAGGCATCCCACGCCGCTCGGTTGAGGACGAGGCTCCCGACGCCAAGGCGCTCTATCGCATCTTGGCCGATGTCGGCGGCCGCGATCTGGTCGGCTCGGCGCGGGAACTCGCTCCCGGCACGTTCTACATGGCGGGATCGCGCGAATGAAATCGCTGCTGCATTTGGGCTCGATCCTGCTGCTGCTCCTGACCTGGATCATCGGCTCGCACGTGATCGGCGCGCGCTTGTTACCGGAGCCGGGCGCCGTCGCGCTGGCGCTGGTCGACGAAGCGCGCTCGGGCGCGCTCACGTTTAATCTCAGCGCCACGCTGTTGCGCGTCTTTGCCGCGTTCGCGATCGCGATGGTGCTCGGAACCGTCAT
>Ga0310917_10000077_pt1 | contig 39149 bp, 37 predicted proteins | sample GREbulkMGLF178_FD_203531 | JGI IMG/M metagenome (GOLD analysis project Ga0310917, IMG submission 203531) | Lab enrichment of tropical soil microbial communities from Luquillo Experimental Forest, Puerto Rico - GRE.bulkMG.LF178 | ecosystem: Environmental > Terrestrial > Soil > Tropical forest >... | reverse complement strand
CACGGGGCGGGGAGAGCCGCTGGGGCGCTGGTGAATTGGCGGATCCGTCGACTGTCGAGCCGCGGCGCGACGTGTTCGTGGAACAGCTTCGCGCTCAGCTCAGCCCGGCTCGCGACCTTGAGCTTGGCGTAGACGGCCTTCACGTGGTCCTTGACGGTGTGGCGCGAGATCCACAGCGTCCGCGCGATCTGATCATTGGTCGCGCCGCGGGTGAGTAGGTGGGCGACCTCGCGCTCGCGCGGCGTCAGGCCGTGGAGCGCCAACCGCAGCGGCTCCAGCTCGGCGACGGCGGCGGGCGCGAGCGTGACCGCAACCGTGTTTTGGCCTGAGCCTTCGCCTTGCAGCGTGGAGGCGTGGACGGTCAGCCACTCACCGGAGGTCAACCGCACGTTCGCGTACGGCCTGGTGTTTGGCCCTGAATCGGGTGCGCTCAGCGCTCGTCTGGCAACCGCGTGCACGACCGCGGGCAGCTCAAGACGGCTCCCGCGATCAACGGGGAATTGTTCCAGCCAGGATCGAGCCTCGTCGGTGAGCGAGCGCACTGTGCCGTCTGCGTCGAGGACAATGACGCCCGGTGCGTGATCGGTTAGGTCTGCGGCGGCCGCTTCGCGCAGCAGCGCGTCGCGCAGCCCCTGGCCGAGGTGGGCGCCGACCCGCGCGACGAACGCGATCTCCTGATCGTTGAAGTCGGGCTGGCCCTCGCCGCGGACGAGGGCAACGCTGCCCCAGCCGGCGTCACCCGCGCGGAACACGGCGCGCAACTCGGCGCCGAAACCGAGTGATCGGTGGATCCGCCGATAGCGGGAGCTCCGGTCCGGCTCACCATGCGTCTCACGGTGCAACGTACTCACCGGGGTGCGGCGCCGCACAAGGTTGTGGTACTTGGCGTAGTCGCGCTCGAGCAGCTCGTTGTCAATGAACCGCCAGCGCGCGGCCGCGAGCGTTCCAGTTCCGCCGTCCTCGATGCCGAAGCCGGTCCATAGCAGCGTGTGCGGATCGATCGGTTTCCAGCACCCTGCGCTGTACGGCACGGCTCGACGGAACGGAATGGCGGCCCGCTCAAAAAGCTCGAGCGCGGGCAGACCCTTCAGGCACAGCCGCGCGATCGCCGCCTCGGCCGTCACGCCTTTCGCACCCAGCGGATTGCCAACCATGTGATGGATGGTACGCAGCGGCTGGTGCGGCGTTATCCCCCCGGGAGGGATGCCCGCCGATCCCTCCCGGGGGGGATGGTTGCCCGCGCCCCGCTTCCGGAGGCTGGGAGCTTGATCCACTCAACGGGAGGTCCAATGCACCCGGTCGACTTCGACGCAAACGATGCAGGACAGAAGGTTTACGCGCAGTTCGGCAGCTTCCACGCCACCGACCTCGAGTTGATCCTGCGCTCGCGCGGAACCGACACGATCATCCTCGGCGGCATCGACACGAACGTATGTGTTGACACCACCGCGCACCAAGCCGCGGTTCGCGATTCTTGCGTGCTGTGCCGCACCGACGCCACCGCGAACTTCGATCTCTCAGACGGCGGCACGGCGCTGCAAGCGCCGAAGAACGCCAGCGCGCCGCCGTCGCGATCTTGGCCTTCGGATTCGCCGAGGTGATCAGCTTGAACAACGCGCTGAGCCGAATCCCCGTCGCGGCCTCCGCATAACGAGGCGGGGTGAGCACACTCAAAGGAGCACAAACCGTGAGGATCGACATCTGGACGCACATCCTGTCTCCGGCATACGTCGAGCACCTGGTGTGTAAGCACCCGCAAGGGCGGGCCCCGTTTCTGCTGGCCCAGCGCGCCCTGCACGACATCGAGTTCAGGCTCCGGGTGATCGACGACCAGCGGCGTCAGGGCGATTACCGGCAGATCCTGACCCCGATGCCAGCGCCACTGGTGTTCGACACCCACGCCATCGCGGGCCCGAAACTGGCCAGGCTGGTGCGTCGCAATAACGACGAGCTCGGTGAGATCGCCGCGCAGCACCCAGACAGCTTCGCCGGGTTCGTGGCCGCGACTCCAATAGCTGACCCGGACGCAGCGACCGAAGAGGCAATCCGCTGCGTCACCGAACTCGGCGCATTCGGCGTTCAGCTCGAGGCCGATGCCGCCAACGTGCCACTTCACGAGCATCGGTACGACTCGCTCTTCGCCGCGATGGACGAGCTGGGCGCTGGTGTTTGGCTCCATCCGTGCCGGACGCCCGGAGCGCCCGGGTTCGCGCCCGACACCGCTTCGTTTTTGCTATGGCAGGTGTTCGGTTGGACCTTGGACACGACGATCACGATCTCTCAATTGATCTTTGCGGGCATCTACGACCGGCATCCGTACCTCAAGCTGATCGCGCATCATGGCGGTGGCCTGATCCCACACTGTTGCGGACGGATCGAGATGATGCCGCGCTTGGCTGGCCTCGACCCAAGCGGCAGTCTCACCGAAGCACTCGATCGCCTCGAAAAAGAGCCGATCGACTACTTCAGGATGGTCTACGTCGACACCGCGATGTTCGGCGGACACAACGGCGTGAAGTGCGTCGTCGACTTCTTCGGTCCAGACCGGGTTCTGTTCGGCACTGACGCGCCGCTCGACGCACACGCCGGCTCACATTTCATCTCGACAACGACTTCAGACCTCGACGGCGCGATCGCCAGCGCGGCCAGCCGGCATGCCATCTTCGAGGGCAACGCAGAGCGGATCCTCAGGACCAAGCCGGGCGCCCGCCCATTCACACCTGGGCCGAAATCCGGTCGGTAGGAGACCCAATGCAGTACATCGACACCCTTGCACCCACGACTGTCTCGACGCTACTGCTGGTGCATGGGAACTGGCACGACGGGACCTGCTGGGCCGCTGTCCAGGAGCAGCTTGCCGCGGCGGGGGTCCGTTCGATCGCGCCGACACTGCCCGGGCGCGGCTCCGACGATGATCGTGTGCACGTCTGCCACGACGACTACGTCTCATCTGTGGTCGCTGCGCTCGACGGGCTTTCAGAGCCCGCGGTCCTTGTGGGCCATAGCTTCGGCGGGAGTGTGATCACCCGCGTCGCCGAGCTGCACCCCGAGCAGTGCCACGGCCTCGTTTACTACAGCGCTTTCGTACCTCGCGACGGGGAGCGGGTGGCGGACAGCCTGCCCGCGGAGTTCATCGAGTTCCTTCAACGGGCCGCCGCCGCGAGCGCCGACCGCACGATCGAGCTGCCAGACCAACTGCTCCGCGAAGCGTTTGCGAACACCGTCGATGCCGAGACAGTCGCTCGAATCCGCACGCTGCTAGTCCCCGAGCCGCACGGCCCGATCTTCGAGAGGCTATCGCTGCCATCCTTTGCAACGACGCAGATTCCGGCCATCTACATCAACTGCCGCCAAGACCGAACGCTGCCCCCCGGCACGTTTCACCCCATACAATCGAGCCGGCTTCGCGAGCCCCAGCTGATCGAGATTGACGGCGACCACGAGACCCTCCTCACCGCCCCCGAGCGCCTCGCCGACGCGTTGATCGAAGCGGTCGACTCGATCAACGCCAGCCGGTGCACTAAAGCCCGCCATCACGATTCACTGGCTCGCCATCCATTAACTCAACGGTAATCGTCGACATCATCGTGCATGACAGGTTCGCGGCTTATTGCCCGCCAGCCCCGAGCGGCATTGACCCAGAATCAAACTGGCGCAATGGATGCACCTGATCACATCGAACTGGCGGCATAGCATGCCGGCATCGTCGCTCGCACCTTACCCGCACTGTCGCAAGTTAAGTGGCGAGTGGCCGGATGGGTGCGGGTGTTGCAGGTTTGCGGGATCGGCGGTGGTCGAGCCAGTAGTAAGCAGCGAGCTTGACCCGGTCATTGACCAGGAACCAGCCCACCGCGTAGGCCCACACCAGGCCGGCCCAGCGCCATCCCAGCGGGGTCATCGCCACCCCGTAGACGGAGATTAGGGTAGCGATCGTTTGCGCTCCGATGACGGCGCCCAGCAGTAGCGGTGCAGGTGCGGGCCGTGACCAGAAGGGGCCGCGGGCGCGGGTGAGGAAGATGGTCAGCTGACCGGCGACCGACATTTTGAGGTAGATCAGGGTGCGGATCATGTCGTGGCTGAGGCCAAAGACCTTATCGGCGAGAAAGAAAAGCACGAAGGTCGCAACCACACCAATGACGCCCAGCACGGTGGCGATGGTCAGCACAACGCACAGTGCCCAAGTCAGCATGTATCTCCTAGAGAAATAACCAGCTCCGCGAACAGAACCGTGACATGTTTGTACTCCGCCGATCGAGTGGTCTTTGCGACCGGTGCACCGCACTCGTTACAGAACTTGGAGTTCGGCGGCAGCTCCGTGCCGCACGACCTACAGGAGAGGCCCGCCGCCGTCAGTGCACCGCGACCGTCCCCAGCGTTGTCCATGTCGGTATCGTGTCACCGCTGGTCAACGGTGAGATCCGGCGTCTCGCACTGCGCTGCGCCAGGCGGCTTACGACGGGACCGCCGACCCGGTGCAGTGCGGTGACATCAGCGTCGAGACAGATATCCGAGACGGACATTTGAGACGCGATGACCTGCCGACACCTCTGACGAGCCAGCTATGAGCCGGTTGTCTCAAATGTGGTCTTTCGAGACCGCGTTCAGTTCTTTTCGGGTCTGGTCGATTTGGTCGTACTACGAGAATCCGCATTATCCATTGACTTTCGCGCATCCAGTGCTAAGGCAGGCAGTCGCCGGGAAAACCGCCGCAGGGGTGCACCTCGAAGGTGAACACCCCGGCCCGGACACCCGGATCATCGCTCATGATGGCGGTAACATCTTCGCCGGTTGCGTTGAATACGCAGACACCGCAAACCTCAGAGCCGTCTGCCACCGGTAACACGATGGGCATCACGCCGTGGTCGCGTAGCCCGAAGTTGCGTCGGCCGTGCTCCCAGATGATGCGCTCTGACCCGTCGGTTCCGAATTGTGGTCCGGCCTTCAGGATTACGACGCTGGATGGCCGAACCGTCGGCAGCATAGCGTTCATCTCGTCGTCGGTGAAGTCCTTCATCACGGCTCCTCAACCTGAAGATCTCAACTTGTCAGCACGACGTTGTAGTGCTGACTGCATTGCTTCGATCTGGTCGACGAAGGGCTTGACATGCGAAAGGAATTGCCGGAATTCTTTGCTGGAAGTCCTTGAGATGGTCGTTCATCGAAGTCCATCGGACTCGTAGCGAGAACAGCTCGGAATCCTCGCGGTGGCTGAGTCTCGGCCAGTTTGGGAGTGTGGCCAGTCGGGCCATCAGCTCGGGGGCATGGATCAAGCCCATGGAATCAGGTCCTCTGCCGACCAGCGTGATGGGGCGCGGGGATCGGATAGGCCGTCGAATTCGACCGGCCCGCCGTCGGGTGAGGCGGGATGGTGACCTCGATGCCGTGTTGGGTCAGCTCGGAGTAGGGGTGCGTCAACTCGGCGGCCCAAAATCCGACCGGCCAACGGTTGTTGTTGCTCACCGTCGGGTTCGCGACCACCGCGAGCACCCCGCGCGCAGCGGCGCACACCTGGTCGACGGTCACGCGATGGCCACCGGTGTCGGCTGCGATGGTCGGTTGCTGAAGCGCCACGGCTGCCCTCCTGAACCTCGTCGCCACATCGTTATGCACATAATGCTTGAATTCAAGGCATTTATGCAAGGGGTTAGTGCGATATTCTTCTGGTGTGGATCAGCACACGTCGGGGGCATCGCGACCGCGTTACGGGGTGCCGTCGTCCCAGTCGGCGTGGGACAGCGTTGATTACCTCCTTAATGACTGGGCGCGCGAGCGCCCGGACCTAGACTTCACCGCGGTCGGCGTGATCTACCGGCTGGGCCGGGTTCGCCAACACCTGGAACGCGAGCTGGCCGAGGTGTTCGCCGGCCATGGGCTCACCCCCGCGGACTTCCACGTGCTAATCAACCTGCGCCGCTCCGGTGCGCCGTACCGCATGCCGCAGGCGCGGCTGATGGAGGCCCTCGGCTTGACGTCGGGCACGGTCAGCCTGCGGCTGGACCGTCTCGTCAAGGCCGGCACCGTCGCTCGCGAGCCCGACCCCGACGATCGCCGCGGCAGCATCATCCGGCTCACCGAAGAGGGGCAGCGGTTGTTTGATGTGATCGCGCCCGAACACCTGGCCAACGAGGACCGGCTGCTCTCGGCGCTGACCGAAGACCAGCGCGGCACCCTCGCCGAACTGCTTCGGCACCTGCTGGCCTCCTTGGAGGACCGGCCATGCCCGCTGGCCGCCGGACTGGGGCTCACCCTCGAACCTGCGAGAACCGCCCGGCGCCGCCGTCAGGCAGTCGGCCTGTCGGACACCGCCGGCTTGCTCCTCGCCGCGGTCGAACCCGACACTCCCGCCGACTGCGCGGGGCTGGCCCGCGGGGACCTCATCGTGGAAATGAACGGCCAGCCTGCGCTGAGCGTGGTGGCCTTGGCCGACCTCCTGAACGAGCTACCCGACAATGGCGGCCTTTACCTGACGGTGCTGCGCGGAAACGAGCCGCGCAGGATCGAGATTCCGCGGGTGCAGGCACTGCGCTGATGCTTGTTGACTCATTCGGCGCGCAACAGGCCAAACGCGAAGCCCGTGCCGAAACCGCGCCGGAACGCCAGGTGGATCCAGATAAGCGCGTAGGGCTCGAGCAGACGCGCCAGGGTCAGGTCGCCGGCGTCGACGACCTCGAAGCCGAGGTCGGCAACCAGCCTTGAGGTGACGTTTTTGGCGGCGGCGTCGTCGCCGCAGACAAACATCACCGGCGCGCTCGGCAGCTGCGGCGCGTCCATCATCGGAGCCCCGATCTGGTTCATGGCCTTGCATACCCGCGCGTCGGGAGCCCAGCCGGCCACCTGCTCTGCGCCGGAGGTGGTGTGCCCGACCTCCAGCGATCTCGCGTCGGGGCTTAGCGGGTTGGTGCAGTCGATCACCACCTTTCCGGCCAGATTGCCGCAGTCGGTCAGCGCCTGCTTGGTGGCCTGCCAGGGCGTGCACAGCGCCACCACCTCGGCCGCGTGCACCGCCTGTTGGTTGGTTGTCACATCGCCACCGAGCGACGCGTATTTGGCCGCTTTGGGATTAGGCACGCCGTAGGAGACCTCGTGGCCCCGACGCCGCCACGCGTTGCCCAGGGTGCTGCCCACCAAACCGGCCCCGATGATCGCGATCTTCATGATTGTGTTCCTTCCGAAAAGGCGGATGCCGGGTGCTCAACCCGGCGACCATGCGCCGTCCAGACGCCTGCAAGTCAGCGCTCGGCGCGCAGGAGCTCGCCTACGGTTGCGGTGTTGGTCTGCAACGACCCGCCGGCGAACTCCAACGTGGCAAGGGACCTGGCGGCCGCCTCGTCGTTACCGGCGCCGCAGGCGTCGGTGACGATCACGGGTAGGTAGCCGAGGTCAAGCGAATGACGCACGGTGGGTTCGATCCCGACTTCCATCGCCACGCCGGCGACCGCGAACGTGTCGATGCCGCAATCGCGCAGCACAATATCGAGCGGGGTCCCCACAAACGCCGACATGGCGATCTTGTCCAGCACGAGTTCGTCGGCTGTCGGCGCAAGCTCAGGCACGAGTTCAAACCCGGCCGAGTCCCGCAGCAGGAAAGGTTGCACCTGGGCCACCATGTCGACCCGCTGCCAGGTCATCGCGGTGCGCAGCGCCGACACCCCCGACATGCGCTTGGGCAAGAACATGTGTCGGGTGTAGACGATCCGGAACCCGCCCGCTCGGGCCGCGTCGACCAGGCTCGCCACGCGCTTGACGATCTCGGCGCCATCGGAGATCTGATTCAGCACGCCGATCTGCATGTCATAGACCAGCAGCGCCATTCGTTGCGGGTCGCAGGCCTCCTGGACGCTGCGTGGGATGCTCAGCCCGTAGGCGGTCTCCACGATCGCGCTTCAGGCCGCGGTGCGGTCGTACGGCTCGTTGACGTCGATCTCAGGCCTGAACAAGCTCTCGATCGGTACCGGCGCCATCAGCGGAATAAAGAACCATTCCAGATAGCCGGCCTTGGACAGCGGGAAATCGTCGATGTAGCGACGCGCGTCATCCACGCTGTCGAGTTCGAACACGATAACGATGCCCGGCTCGTCGGCGCGGGCGTAGTTGTCCCGCACGATGCCCGCCTTCCACAGCCGCCACAAGTTGGCGACCTCCTCAGGCAGGTGCGGCTGGATCGTGTCGAGCGTGACACCGGGCTTGAACCGGTCGTAGGCGATGATCCTCACGATCGCTCCATTCGTTCGTAGTGTTCTGGGACAGAATCCGTTCTGACAGAACCCGTTTACGACCGCGTCGTCGCCGGCACTCGGTTCGTCGGCGCGACGCTGCCGGTGCGTCAACGGGGACACTACGCGCTAGATCGCTTGAATTCAAGCATTGTTATGCTAGCTTGGGGTCGAGGCGAAGGAGGGAGGGCCCCCACAATCTCTGTGCAAGGGCTTTTTTCAATCCGAGGCGCCGTTCAGCAACCCGCGCTCGATAAGCTGCATCACTGGCTCAGCGCGAATTGGATGCCCGCGGCGGTAGTGGGTAATGGTCCGTCGAGCAGCAGGCTGGCAAGGCCGTGGACGGCTGACCACGCGGCAATCTCCGCGCCGGGCCTACTGTTTGGGTGCAGCAGACCTGCGTCTTGGGCTTCGTCAAGTACGTGACCAAGGATCTCGTACGGGTCCGCGCTTTCGGTGGGTGATCTGCTCTCCGGCCCGTCCGGTAGATCGTGACCGTCGGCGTCCGAAGTGGCCGGGTGCGACGTGAACGCGGTGCGGAACAGTCCGGGCTGGCTCAGCGAAGTCCACGTAGGCCATGCCGACGGCTTGCAACCGTTGGCGGGGGTCTTTGGTGCGGTTGACGCGTCGGCGCATCTCGGCGGCGAGCTCGTGTCGCGCGAATCGCGACACCTCGGCCAGCAGTGCATCGCGGTCGGCGAAATGGCGGTAGGCCGCCGAGTGCGACACCCCGGCCGCCCGGGCGGCCTCGCGGAGGATTACCCGATCGGGTCCGCCCTCGCGGGCCAGTGCGATGCTCGCATCGACCAGGGCCGAGTGCAGCGCACCGCCTCACAGCCGCGCTCAGGGGCCGAAAACAACAACGGTGCATCAGCCGTACGTGCACGTCAAGGGGCCAACGGGCCGCCCAGCCAGGTCACGGCAGAGCGACGTGTCCGTGCTTGACCTTCCAGATGAAGTACTTCTCGAACGCCAGCTTCATCGCATGGGCCTGCGGACCCGGGATCATCACGCTGTGCTTGCGGTTCTTGGGCAGCATGTGGTCGGCGAGGATGACGACACCATTGTTGCCGGCGTCCATCACGCACACCGCCTTGATGTCGCCGAACTCCTTGTGCTCCGAAGGCTTCTCACCGCGCACTTGACGGCCGATGTTCTTCGCTGCCACGTGGGCCTGCTGCTCGGTGGGGAAGCCGGTCTTGGGGATGCCGACCGGGTTGGCCGTGGTCCACGGTACGTCTACCGCGGCGGCGATCCCGACGGCGTAGACGTTGTCGTAGGCCTCGGTCTGGTAAGTGTCGCGCACCTTCACATAGCCCTTGTCGTCGCTGATCTCGACCGCCTTGGCGATCACATCCTGCCCGATGAACGGCGGGATCAGCATGGCGTATGCGAAATCGATGCCGGTGCCGTCTTTGAGCACGACGCGGCCCTGGTCGACGTGGTCGACGGCGACGTCCACGTGAGCGGTGATCTTCTCCTTCTTGAGGAACATCCCCAACATCGACTCGCCGTGTTTCAAGCCGCCGATCCCGAAGTGCCCCAGCATCGGCTCCGGTGAAATGAATGACATCGGCACCTGACTTTTGATCTTGTTCTTGCGCAGCTGGTGGCTGACGTTGAACAGATATTCGTAGGCGGCACCGAAGCAGCCGGCGCCCTGGGTGGCGCCGATCACCACCGGCCCGGGCGCCTCCAGGAACTTGCGCCAGCCCTCACCGGCTTCGATGGCATCCTCGAGTGTCGCGATGTTGTACGCGTTGCCGCCGGGTCCGAGGCCCGGCACGATGTCGTACTTGATCTGGTAGCCGGTGGCGATGACCAAATAGTCGTAGTCGTAGGTGCCCTCCGGAGTGAGCACGCGGTTCTTGGCGAGCTGCACCTCCGTGGCCGGGGCGTGGACGAAGTCGACGCCGTGCTCCTCGAACGTCGGTCCGACGGGAAAGGTGATGTCATCGACGTCGCGCTTGCCAAACGGCAGCCAGATCAGCGACGGATTGAACACGAACCGATCCGACGGCGAGATCACCGTCACATCGACATCACCCTGCAGATCATGCTTGACGGCGATGGCCGCGGTTAGCCCGCCGAAGTTGCTTCCGAGTACGAGGACCTTCGAGCGGGTCATGGATCCCTCTGCTTCTGCGCTTTACGGCCGTGTTCACCCCAAAATGCCACACGCGGAGCCCGCCCACGAGGGCCGAAGGTCCGTCCCATTGCGGGCCGAGGGAGTCCAGGCCGCACGTGCTCTGAAACGTTTTGGCGATCTGCTTTTCCCGTGTCGCTCTGGACCGCCCCACCCGACAACCCAGCTGTGTCCCGCTGCCGCGTTGGCGCACGATTATCTTGGCCGCGGCCGTAATTGTGCGCGAACGTGCGCTTGACCACGCTGAGAACCCCATGACCGTAACCGCCAGGCCGGGCGATCTCATCGAGTGATTTGCCGGATCAGCAAATCAACTCGTCGCCCGGACGCTTGTCGCGAATGTAGGCGCTCGTCGCGAATGCAACGCGGAGCCTGCCGGGGTCGCCGGTGAGCTGAGATGCCTGCCGAAGGCTGGCGGGTGGCGCGATGGCTCTCATAACCAGCGAGTGCGAGCATTGCCCTATCTCTGTTACGTCGCCGTAACACAGCCAGGAATATCCGCAGGACAACGATCACCTACGTAACCACGCCGAATGCCGATCGCTGCACTCTGCAGAGTCGGGTCTGTGGAACCGAGTTTATCGTGGTGCGCGCCAGCGTGAGCCTGGACGATCGGTGCGCGAACGGGTATCCGATGCTTCCTCTGTATCAACCGCGCGCAACCTGACCGTGGTGCCTTGGTTTTCTGCCGACAACCGGGTCGGCAAGTGTTACGCCAACACCGGCGGTGCCGAACGTGATGGCCACCAAAGCCGGCGTGCATGAAGGGACGGTGGTACTAGGCGGCCCGGAGCGTAAGACGGTCGAAGCGTTGGTCACACGGGGCATCGCGACCTATGAAGCCGAGTACGTCTTGAATGAGAAACATTTTTACTACGCCTACCGCTTCACCGTCCGCCTCAACCTGGAAACATACTGAGAGCCGTCGAGCGGCCTCAAATCGGCACGCGATCTCGTCGATAACCTGAAAACCTGGCTGGACCAACAACAAGCTGAGTCGCGTAAACGCTTCATGGATATGACGATTATCCATGAAGAGCGGCCCCTGAGAGACGCTAGGCAGCTGCACTTGCCGCTTGGTGGATTGGTCACGGATTTGGACACGGAACACGGTGGAACTGATGCGAACAAGCGCGACGCGGCGAGACAGCTTGGACGGCTGAACGTCGATGACCTGGACTTATGAGACCGAGCATAGTGGGGGAGACGGCGACCGGTTAGCTCATAACCCAGAGGTCGCAGGTTCGAATCCTGTCCCCGCTACCAGCCGAAATGGCCCTCGGAGACTCCTCCGGGGGCCATTTTCATGCCCGATGGGAACACTTTGGGGAACATTAGCAACGCTAACTGGTTGTTGGGAAGGGATTTGAGAACATCGGCGGGTTCACCAGCGCGGAGCGTCGCTCCCTCTGAGAATTCTGCCGGCCGAAGACCGGCTGCGGGGCTGCCGCGCGACGGTCTGTGGGTCTGATCGACATGCCCGGAACCCGACCGTCGGAAACTGATCAGTTCCCTCTGGAGTCCCGGATGTCCTGGGGCAGGCGCGGGTCGGAAGGTCCGATGCGAATGGACGTCCTGCTGGGGATCGGCACGTATTTGCCCGGGCAGGCCATGTCGGTGTCGCCGCCGCAGATGCCGGAGCGCACATAGGACGGGGTGTTCTTCGCGGTGGCGTCGGCCTGAACCTGCAGCCAGGTCCAGGGCCCGAAGTAGGACAGCCCGGTCCATAGGCAGACGACGCCGGTGACGGCGAGGGTAGAGACCTTGTTGCGCCAGCGCCGGCTGATCGATTCCGAGCCGCGGTCGGCGAACGTTTCGCCTTTGTCGTTGCGCGTCACGCGCAGGAAAGTCACCCCGCAGCCGAAGAACGCCATGATGAAGCCTTCGTAGAGCGGCAATTGGTACACGGTGCCGGAGAATAAGCTCAGGGCAGACACCGTGCTTTGGTAGATCCACACCTTTGGCACGATGAAGAAGACGAATTCGAACGGCAGCCAAATCAGGGCGAGCAGGAAGAACAGGCCCGCCCACTGGCCCAGCTGGGTCAGGCGCGGGAATTTAGTGTGTGACCACTTCAGCCACCAAGCGCCGATGAGGGACAGCAAAACCCCGGAGTAGACGTATTGGGGCAATGCGTAGAGTAGGCCGTCGGGGAAGTGCGCTTGGCCGGGATAGCGGAACCCGGGAATGTAGTTCGCCCAGGTGCCCCAACTGATGCTGCGGGCGTTCATGGCGAAGGTGAAGTTGTAGAAGTTGACCATCGGCTCCCAGAAGTAGCCGACCATCATGCCGATCACGAGCTTGCCGTCGAAGGACACCTTCTTGTCGCGCCACCACGGTTTGACGAGAAAGCGCCACATCAGATAGAAGGTCGTGGCCACGCTGGCGGCCTCCAGGGTCCGCAGATACCACAAGTAGGGGTAGTGGTCTGGGCCTGCCGGGATCGGCTGACCGAATTCATCGGACAGAAACCAGCGCAGCCACCCTTGGGCGGCGACAACGAGCAGAAATGCGCCGACAGCGGCGAACCAGTAGATCGGTTTAGAGGGCGGTGCGGCATCGAGTTCGGCGGGGCGGGTGGTGGTCACCGTGCTGGTGGCGTTCTTGGTCATCGCTTCTCCTGGGTGTCAGGTCGCTGTGCATCAATATGAGAGTAACTACTACAAATATATTTACCTTTATCGAAGTCGCTACATCCGTGATACGGGTAACTCCGATCGGCTGAGAGCGAGGGCCCTGCATAGAGCAGTCCGGCTTTGGCCGTTCGATGGCTGCTCATGGACCCTCGGCTTTGCGCACCAAGCCGTCGCAGAACTGCCGGTAGATCCGGGTCATTACCAGTTGGGTGAGGCGCCCGGTCCCCGGTATCTCCGACCGTGGCAGCGTCGGCGGTGGTGTGCGCGGACTGCGCCGGAAGACATCTTCGCCTAATCTCTTTTCGTAGGAGTGAGTCGTACGATGACTGGCACTGCCACGGAGGTAACGGAGTGATGTTGTGACAACTGCCCAACCGGTGGCCGATGAGGGGAGGCAGTCGGCGCGGCTTCGTCGGATGCAACGTGGCCGGCGCGAGCTCGCGCTGGTGGCGTTGCAGCAGTACGAGAAGCGGGGTTTCGCTGCGACCACCGTGGAGGAGATCGCCGCGGCCGCCGACTATGCGCCCAGTACGTTCTACCGGCATTTCGGTACCAAGGAGAATGCGGTCTTCTATGACATCGATGAGCGGCTGACGTCGTATCGGGCGTTGGTGGAGGATCCGCCCGCACACGGGCAGGCCTGGGCTCGGGTGCGGGAAGTGTTGCTGGACAACGCGGTTTACTGGATGGAGTCCGACACCGAGTTCGCTTTGGCGCGAACTCGCTTGTGCCACAAAGAACCTGCGTTGTACACCCGGTTTCTCGACTACTGCGCGCAGGTGGAGGACATTGTCCGTTCGGTCCTGGCCGCCGACCACGGCAAAGACCCAGACGATGACATCGCGTCCGGGGTGGTCGCGGGTGCTGCTGTCGCTGCCTGGCGCACCGCGCTGCGGGTGTGGCTGAGCGAGGGAGGCACGGTGGTCGATCATCTGCAGGCTGGGCTCGATCTGATGGAAGGTGGGCTTCCGCCCGTCCGCGACCGGTGACCTCACTTGTTCCCTGCCTGCGTCATCGCTTGCTGCTGACCAAGGTTGCGGCGCGATGTGGCCCTCGATCCGTTTGAGCTGTCCGCTGACGGCCGCACTCCAGGTGCAGACGAGTGCGCCGGCGAAACCCACCAGAAACAGGCCGATTCGTTTCTGGCCGGTGTGGTTGATAAAGAAGGCGACCACCTGATTGGGAGTGCGCATCGGCGACGGGGGTGGCAGGAATCCGCCGATCACCCAGAAGCCGAGAAAGAACACCACCATCAGCAGCGGTCCTGTCCAGACCAGCAGCCGCTGACCCACCACGCTCGACCGCGTCGCGGCGAGTTCGGGGATATCCATGCTCTGGCTCCCAAGGCGGCATCGGAACTTGGAGTGACTTCCATCACGAGAAGCACGCTACGACGGTCTGCCCACCTTTGGCAAGAGTTTGATGCTTGACAGTAGTGACTTTCTTTGTAGTATTGCCTCTCATAGATTCAGATCACACGAGAGGTGCGCAGGTGAGCGGCAAAAAGGTGAAGTTCGGGGTGTTCGGCAACGAGTTCCCGCCGATGGACGCGGCGTTGAAGTCGCTGCCGCGGGCCGAGGCTCAGGGGTGGCAGTTCATCGATCTGCCGGATCAGATCATGTCGACCCATCCGCAGGGCATGTTGACCAACCCGGTGCCTGCCGCCGACCCGTCGGCGCCGACGAGTTTCTATGGCGATGCCTGGTTCGGCTCTATGGAGATGTGTGCCGCGGCTGCCGTGCTGACCGAGAACATCGAGATCCTGCTCGCGGTGATCGATCCGCTGCGGCGCAGTCCGGCGGTGATGGCCCAGGGCATGATGACGCTGCAGCACATGTCTAAGGGGCGCATGACTTTTGCGATTGGTGCCGGTGAGGAGAAACAGTTCAAACCGTTCGGTGAGGTTCGCAGCAAGCCGTTTGCCCGCCTCGAGGACGCTGTGTCGATCTGGAAGACGTTGTGGGAATCCGGCGGTGAGCCCGTGTCCCGGGAGTCGGAGTTCTGGCCGCTGACCGATGCGATCTTCCCGATCCCGATGTGGGAGTCCGGCCCCCCGGAGTTGTTGTTGGTCGGCGGCGGACCGCGGATCCAGCGGCTGGCCGGCACTGTCGGCAACGGCTGGCTCACCTACCTCCCCGGCGGGGCGGGCTGTGATTATGACTGGCTGGCCGGTTACATCCGCGGCATGAAAGAACACGCCGAGAAGGCCGGCAACGATCCCGACGCGATGCGGTTCAACGCCCAGGTGGTGACGGTGCTCGCGGAGGACGATAAGACCGCCTGGGAGCTCGCGCGTCACCCCAACCCGGGCTGGATCGCGATCACGTGCGCCAGCATCGACTCCAGCAAGACGTGGGAGAAGTGGGGCTTCAAGAATCCGCTGGGCGATTTCAACTGGGCCCAGGACATCAACCCGATGCTGGCCACGAAGGACCGCGTCGTGGAGATGGTCACCGGAATCCCGGATCAGGTCACCGATTTTGCGTTGGTGTGGGGTGGACCCGAACGCGTCGCTGATCGTGTGCAGGAGATGATCGACGCCGGTATCAACGAGATCAGCTTCTTTAACATGGCCGCCTCGGCTGAACCCGAATACGGCAAGCACTGGGGCGAGCAGATCTCGCAGGTCGTCAAGCTGCTCGGCGGGGACCCGATCCTGCCATGACCGACGCCTTCAGCGGCAAAGTCGCCCTGGTCACCGGTTCCGCGTCAGGCATCGGACGTGCAATCGCCACCAGGCTCGCAGCAGGGGGTGCGAGCGTCGTGGTCGCCGACATCGACGACGAGGGCGCCGCCCTGGTCGCCAAAGATCTCGCGAACGCACGCGCCGTGCACTGCGACGTCGGAGAGCCCCACGATATTGAGAGCGCGGTCGACACTACCGTCGAGAAATTCGGGCACTTGGACATCCTGGTCAACAACGCCGGAATCGCAGTCACCGCACCACTTCTCGCGACGACCCAGGAGCAGCTCGAACGAATCCTGCGCGTCAATATCACCAGCGTCTTCAACGGCATCAAGTACGCGGCACCACGCATCGCCGAATCCGGCGGGGGAGCGATTGTCTCCACCGCCTCGGTTGCCGGGCTGCGCGGCGTCCCCGCGATGGGTGCGTACGCGGCCACCAAGGCGGCGGTGATCAACCTGACACAGACAGCGGCTCTGGAACTTCGGCCGATGAACGTCAGGGTGAACTGCGTGTGCCCAGGGATGATCGACACGCCGATGTTGGGTCAGATGAACGCCAGCTTCGAGGCGCTGTTCCCGGTGCCAATCGACGATCTCATCGCCGGAAAGCAAGGCCGCTACGGCGACCCCGCCGACATTGCCCGCGCGGTCGCCTACCTGGCGTCGGATGCCGCCGAGTTCGTCACCGGCGTCGCCATGCCCGTCGACAACGCCCTGTCGGCAAGCCTGTTCTGAGCGGCGCACCGACATGCGAAACCATCTGTCCGAGAACGACATGCTGCGCGAACTGTGGGATAGGGAACAGATCCGCGAGGTCATCGCCCGGTACTGCCGGGCGATCGACCGCGCCATGGTCGACGACGCCAAGAGGGTGTACTTCGAAGACGCGACCGAAGACCACGGCGTGTATCGCGGACTGGCTCAAGAGTTCGTGTCCTTCCTGACCGGTCTGCTCACCGATGAATACATAGGCCACCATTGCCTCGGACAAACTCTGATCGACCTGGAGGGCGACACCGCCCGCTGTGAGACCTACTTCGTCTGCGGGATGGCCTGGAACCAGCCCGGATCCGCTCTCGAGTTCGCCGACGTCCGTGGCCGCTACATCGACACAATGGACCGCCGCAACGGTGAATGGCGGATCGAGTCCAGGGTTGCTGTTCTGGACATCACGCAGCAACGGTCGATGGACCCTGAATGGGACATCGCCGCCGAGTTCATCCGCGGCCGGCGCTACCCTGACGATCTGGTTTTTCACCCCGACGAGCTGCGCGCGAGGGTGGACCTCACCGCACCGCGACCTGCAGACCGTCCGGCAGCGCGGAAAGCACAGGACAAATGCCTGAATTGAAGCTTGGTTATAAGGCGTCGGCGGAGCAGTTTGGTCCGCGTGAGTTGGTGGAGTTGGGGGTGTTGGCTGAGGCGCATGGGATGGATAGTGCGGCGGTCAGTGATCATTTCCAGCCGTGGCGTGTTACGGGTGGGCATGCGCCGTTTGCGTTGTCGTGGATGACGGCGGTGGGTGAGCGGACGAAGCGGATTGTGTTGGGGACGTCGGTGTTGACGCCGACGTTTCGGTATAACCCGGCGGTGACGGCGCAGGCGTTCGCGACGATGGCGTGTTTGTATCCGGATCGGATCTTTTTGGGGGTGGGGACCGGCGAGGCGCTCAATGAGATCGCGACCGGGTTCGCCGGCCAGTGGCCCGAGGTCAAGGAGCGTTTCGCCCGGCTGCGCGAGGCAGTGCGGTTGATGCGGGAGTTGTGGAAGGGGGATCGGGTCGATTTCGATGGCGAGTACTACCACTTGAAAGGGGCCTCGATTTATGACGTGCCCGACGGTGGGGTGCCAATCTATATCGCTGCCGGTGGGCCGGGGGTGGCCAAGTATGCGGGGCGGGCCGGGGATGGGTTCATCTGCACCTCGGGTAAGGGGGTGGAGCTGTATACCGAGAAGTTGATTCCGTCGATGAAGGAGGGCGCGGAGTTGGCGGGTAAGGATTCTGACGATATCGACAAGATGATCGAGATCAAGATTTCCTATGATCCAGATCCGGAGTTGGCGTTGGAGAACACCCGGTTCTGGGCGCCGTTGTCGTTGACGGCGGAGCAGAAGCATTCGATACATTCCCCGGTGGAGATGGAGCAGGCGGCGGATGCGCTGCCGATCGAGCAGGTCGCCAAACGCTGGATCGTGGCCTCCGATCCCGATGAGGCGGTCGCCAAGGTCGCCGACTATGTCGACTACGGGTTGAACCACCTGGTGTTCCACGCGCCCGGTCACGATCAGACGCGCTTCCTGGATCTGTTCAAAACCGATCTGGCTCCCAGGCTGCGCAAGCTGGCCTGACATGACCGCGGCGATATCACATGGTATTCAACAAGTCTCAGTCATGACTTCGGGTGCGGCGCAAGTCGTTGGTGACGTGCCGCGATCTCGAGGCGCGGAACCCGCCGGTGGCGTGGCACGGCGAGCCGATACGCAGCCGAAGGCTAGCCTGACCATGATCGATCGTCCAGAAGGTTTGGCCCCACCGCCCGTAGTGTTTTTTCATCTGGGCGGGCCGGCTGCGTCGCGGGCGGCCGCAGACCCGGTATGGGACGAGATCGCCCTATGCAATCTCGTGAGCGCGGAGGCCATGGCCGAATCGATCGCGACAACCCGGAACGATCGTTAACGGGCATCCATCGTCCTCATAAAGAACGACTGACCGGAGGTGCCGTGACCGCGGAATTGACAGCCGAGATCGATGACGACGTCGATCCACGCTGGTTGCGCTCACGAACCCGCCTTCTGGACGCGGCGGCCGATTTGCTGCGCGCTGGGGGGATAGACGCCGTCACGATCGATGCGGTGACGAAAGAGTCAAAGGTTGCCCGGACCACTCTTTATCGCCACTTCGGCTGCTCGTCTGATCTGCTTGCCGCCACCCTTGAACTGGTGTTCCCGCCGATCACGCAGCCGCCGTCAACGGGGTCGTTGCGTGACCGGCTGGTCGAACTGGTGTGCCGCCAAACAACGCTGTACGAAGAGGCGCCGCTGTACCTGACCACTCTGGCGTGGCTCGCCATGCGGTCTAATACCGACGATGCCGAGGGCGCGCAAGACGGCCAAACTCCCAACAGCACACTGCAGGCACGCGTCGTCGCCCACTACATCCAGCCGCTTGCGGCCATCCTGCAAAGTCCCGAGGCTCACGATCAACTCGACGAGTTCGACCTCGAGCTCGCCGTGTGCCAACTCTCGGGGCCGCTGCTGATCGCATGGATGACCGGTGTGCGTGTCATCGACCACAAAGACTGTGCCCGCATCGTCGACGACTTCCTCGCTGGCCATCGACGCGCCAAAACCGCCGTATAGATCGGACCGTCCTTGGCGGCGGACCGGCCGCGTCGGCGTGTCGGCGAGCACTTCGTCCAAGCGGAAAATGAGGAGTACTAATGAGGCCTAATGTTCTTTTGATTCTGCTCGATGACATGGGTTTCGGCGCGTCGTCGGCGTTTGGTGGCCCGTGTCGGATGCCGGTGGCTGAGCGGCTTGCTGCGGATGGTCTGCGCTATACCCGGTTTCATACGACGGCAATTTGTTCGCCCACTCGGGCGGCGCTGTTGTCGGGCCGTAATAGTCACAGTGTTGGAATGGGGCATACGACTAACGCTGCGGGTTCGCGCCCAGGCTACAACGCGACCCGCCCGCCGTCGAAAGCTACGCTTGCGCAGGTTCTGCGTGAGCAGGGTTACGCCACGGGTGCTTTCGGCAAGATGCATCAGACGCCGATCTGGGAAACGAGTCCTGCGGGGCCGTTCGAAAGGTGGCCCACTGGCGAAGGCTTCGACCACTTCTACGGCTTCATCGGAGGTGAGACCAATCAATTCAGTCCTACCCTAGTGGAAGGAACGCGCTACATTGACCCGCCCGCCACCGAACACGACGGGTACCATTTTTCCGAAGATCTTGTGACACAGGCGGGTAACTGGATCCGGCAGCAGCGCACCTTCGCGCCGGAGCGTCCGTGGTTCGCCTACGTGTCATTCGGAGCAACGCACGCGCCGTTTCATGTCCCCGCGAGTTGGCGTGATCTCTACCGCGGTGAGTTTGCTCATGGTTGGACCCAGCAGCGCACGCGGACGTTGGCGCGGCAGCGCGAGCTGGGGATTGTGCCACCGGAGGCCGAGCTGGCGCCTTGGGCACCCGGGGTCCCGGAGTGGGATGAGCTGCCGGGCGATGAGAAGGCGGTCGCGGCGCGGTTGATGGAGGTGTACGCGGCGTTTGCTGAGCACACCGACCGCCAGGTCGGACACCTCGTGGTAGAGCTTGAACGGCTGGGCTGCCTCGATGACACACTTGTCTTCCACATCCTCGGCGATAATGGCGCGTCTGCGGAGGGGGGGATCGCGGGCACATTGAATGAGCACGTCCGCCTAAATGTCCTCGAAGAAGATACTCAGCGGATCCTTTCTCAGCTCGACGAGATTGGCGGCCCGCACACGTACCCGCAGTACAACGTCGGGTGGGCTTTGGCGATGGATACGCCGTATCAGTGGACCAAGCAGGTAGCTTCGCACTACGGGGGAACTCGTAATGGCCTAATTGTGCACTGGCCGAACGGGATTGCTCATCGAGGTGAATTGCGCCATCAGTGGCATCATGTGATCGACTATGTGCCCACGGTGCTTGAGGTCATCGGCATCGATCATCCCGCGACGGTCGGTGGTGTGACGCAGGACCCGATCGAGGGTACGTCGATGGCGTATTCGTTCGACGATGCCCATGCTCCGGACCGGCGTACCACCCAATACTTTGAAATCCACGGCAACCGTGGGCTTTACCATGATGGATGGACCGCAGTCACCGTGCACCGCGTGCCCTGGGAGGGCGGTCAGGTGGACCTGCCGGAACTCGACGAGGATCGATGGGAACTCTATGACACCACCACCGATTGGACCCAGGCGCACGACGTTGCCGGCGACTATCCGGACAGGCTCGCCGAGCTTAAAAATATTTTCGAGCAAGAGGCGGCCCGCTACCAGGTGCTGCCCATCGACGACCGTTTACTTGAACGACTCTTACCCGAGATCGCCGGTAGACCCCACGCTCCGCGGCGCATGACCCTTGATCCGAGCATGACCAGGCTCGTCGAGGAAGTCGTACCAAACATGAAGAACGCATCCTTCCGGATCGACGCTCATATCAGGGTGAGTGGCGAACCGGCTCAAGGGGTCATCGTCAGTCAGGGTGGCCGTTTCGGTGGATGGTCGCTATGGGTCAACGCCGGTCATCCGACGTACACATACAACCTGGCGGGGTTGGAGATGACCACAGTCCGCTCCGATGTTGTAATGCCGGCAGGAGCGCATACTGTCACCGTGGAATTCGACTACGACGGTGGGGGATTCGGTCGCGGCGGCACTTTCAGATTGCAGATTGACGGGACGCAGGTTGCACGATCACGGATCGAACGGACGATCCCATTCATCTTCTCCGGCGACGAGACGCTCAATATCGGCATCGACCGCGGTACACCGGTCACCGAAGAATATGGATACGGGCACGGCAACCCCTTCAATGGCGAAATTGACACCGTGGACATGCAGCGAGGTGATGACGGCGCGGAGGTCAGTGCGCAGGATCGATTACGTGTCGAACTCGGAACCCACTGAGTAGTGGGAACTCTACCGAAGGCCTGAGGGGCAGTAGAGACAGCAGGCCTGCGCGGAGTCCCCGCCTTGTTGTTGGATTCCGTCAACACGCTTGATTGGCCCGGCACAACGCATTTCTCACCGCCGTCATGCCATTCGTAGGCCAGCCTGCTGCTAAGGGGGCACTCTCGCTACCTGTCGCGGCCGCCGGCAGCGGTGTGCGCGGAGGTGACTTTATCGGACCGCGTGGATTTCTGACAATGCGCGGTGCACCTCACGCGGCGTGGGCTCGTCCGCTCACTCGGAACCTGGCGGTCGGGGAGCAGTTGTGGTGCGCTGCTGAAGAACTCACCGGATGCCGCTACTTATAACCGGTAGCGGAAGGGCGGAGCGGGCGATTCGCGGGCTGCCTGATCGACGACCTACGCGGCCGGCGGGGTAATGATCAGTCAATCCCGCCTGGTGGTGCACTCAGCCGCAATCCCCACAGCGTCATCCGGGTAATGTGCTCGATCACGTCCTCCCGACTTGGCGCTGCGGCACCCCGCGGCATGAATAGCCGCGATAGCACCACCGACGCCGCGATGGAGCCCAGTGTGAGACGGATGGTGAGGTCCAACCCGTCCAGTGACATCCAGGGCCGCCGGTGAATCTCGTTCTCACTGATCATCAGCATTGTCGCGAAGAATCGATCCAGCTCGGTGTTGAGGTAGGCGTTAGTTTCCGAGTCGATATCGTCGCCGGCAACCGCGATCGTCAGAATGGTATCGCGGTGGGTTTCGAAGCTGTCGTAGAACAACGCGACCATGGTCTGCATGAGTCGCTCGTCGCTCCACGGCTGATCAACCTGGGATCGCCACACCTGGCTGTAGTTCCGTAGAAACTCGACGAACGGGAGCAGCACAGACCTCTGGAATAGGTCGGCCTTATTGTTGAAGTGCCGGTACAGCACCGAGCGTGCCACTCCGGCGTCGGCCGCGATCTCGTCAGTCGTGGCGGCGAGGTATCCCTTGTTGCTGAAGACCCGCTCGGCGGCGGCCAGAATCAAATCCACGACCTCCGAGGTGGGGCGACGACGAGTTGTGCCGGATGACGCCATCAGCGGATGTTATCGATGTCAGTCGACACCGATCATGGCCAGGTCCATTAGCAGACTCGGGATGTGGCGCACGCTCACAATCGGTCGGGCAGCCGGCGGTAGAACCAGAATTCGCCGGTCGCGTTCGATAGCGCCGGCGAGCCGTGTCGCTACTTGTTGCGGCGTAAGCGCCCGCATTTTGCCCGCCCGCTTAGCGACTCTATTCATGACCGGGTCGGCCCGGACTTGGCCGTGGATAGCTGTGTCCACCTCACCAAGGACGAGCAGCATTGCATTGACAGGCGATTTACGCAGTTCGCGTTGTAGGTACGAAGTGAACATGCTCAACCCCGCTTTGCTGGCACCGTACGGTGTCGCGTTTCGGGTCGCGATCTCTCCGGCCACTGAGCAGACGTTTACAATCGTGCCGCGGCCACGTTCGATCATCCCAGGCAATACTTGTCGAGTCATCTCCATCGGAGCGATGAGGTTCGCGTTGATGTGCCGGCGGCTCGCGTCGTTGGGCAATTGCGCGAAAGGCGCGACATCACCGAGAGCGGCGTTGTTGATCAGGATATCCACGGGACCGTATCGCGCCTCGACTTCGGCGACAGCAGCGTCCAGCCGATCACCTGATGCCAAGTCCATCGGGACCGCGCTGGCACCGGTCTGCGCCGCGATCGTATCCAGCGCAGCGACGCTGCGCGCGATCATTGTCACCTGCGAGCCCCGACTGCTCAGTTCGCGAGTGACCGCCTCGCCGATGCCTCGTGAGGCGCCGGTGACCACGGCATGCATACCCGCGAGTTTCACTGGGCCGCCGCAGCGTCGATCCGCCCGAAGTGCGCGTAGTAGTCGACGAACGCCTCGTGAACCGACTCGGCCGAAAGCCCGTATTGCTCTAACGAGTAACGGTGCACACCATGCTTATCCGCCGGATTCTCGGCGTCCCAAGTCAACATCCGCTTGCCGTCTGCCTCATCAAGCTGTTGTCCCCGTGCCGCAAAGATCCTGCCAATCACGGCGATTGGGTCGGCCACGATCTCGTCGAACATGACGTCAAGGATCTGATCAGCGGGCAGCGAAAGGCGCGCCACTAAATTCTGACGCCAGTGCATGGCGAGCTCGTCACGCAAAAATGCGCCAAGTTCGGCCTGATCGACTTCCTGCCCCCGCGACGTGCGGATGAGTTCCACCAGACCACAGAACGAGGGCACCGTCTTGACATGGTCACGATGACAATGGACCACCGTTGCCTTCGGAAACGTCTCCAGCAGCGTCGAGATGTTTCCGGTGTGCACTGGAGATTTTAGGACCCATGGGCCGCGCCGCCCGCCACCCTGCCACTGCAAATGCTGCAATACCTCGCGCAGGTAGCCATAGGCAGCATGCTGGTCGCGGTCTTTGACCCAATCGTGATAGGTCGGCGTTCGGTAGAACCAGTTGTGCGCGCCGATCCGGTCGAAGGTCATCTGCGCGATAAGCGCCTCTTCCTCAGGTTCGTCAGCCACCATTGGGTGGGCGGCCATGAACGCCGGAAACGCCTCGGTCAGCTGCTGCTGAAACGCCCTGGCCATCGCAAGGCGCGGGTCGGGATCAGCGCCGGGCAGCCGGCCCGGGAACAGGATCTGCCACAGTTTCACCGATTGGATGCGCGGGTGCGCACCAAGCATGCGCTGTAACTTTGTCGTGCCGGTGCGCGGGTTACCGACGATAACGATCGGATCGCTGACATCCTCATCGACTATTTCGGGGTGCGCGGTCAGATCGGCCTGCAACAACAGCCGGTTTGTCAGCAGTCGAATCGTGTCCTGGGCAAGTGTCGCGACGCCCATATCGCCCATCCGGGCTTCTTCCCTTGCGGACTGCAAGAACCGTTGCAGGGGCTCGTGAAACTCGTCATCGCGGAAGTCGGAAAGGCCGGCCTCGGCGCTGGCAGCGGTCATCAGCGCTGCCGCCGCCAGCTGCACGTCAGGTTGTTGGTTGTGCATAAGCGTCCTTGCCTCTCATTTTTTGTTTGACGTGGAGCGCCACAGCTCGATGACGCGCGCGTTTTCTGTTGGGCTCGAGCCGTACAGGTCCACTTCATGGGCGCCCGCTTCCTTGAATTCACGGAGTTTGGCGACCACCTCTTCACTGGAGCCGACTGCAGCGCTGTGCCGCATCCAGCGTTCGGGCACCAACTCGGCGGGTCCGAGGAGGCCGGTGCGGTGGAAGCTGTGGTCAATTAGGGCGCGGTTCATGTCGGCGAACTGAGGATGGTTGCGGATGTCCTCGACGATGTCGCGATCCCAGCCATTGAGTTCGATGAGGCGTTCACCCATGCCCGGCAGCTGGATGCCGATCACGATGCGAGCGGCCACCATGGCCCGGGTTTCGAGCTCGCCCATATCGGGCGCCGTGGTGACGGGAGCGATGAAGTACAGCGAGTCGGGATCGCGCCCCTGGCGTTCCGCTTCGGATTTGGTCATCGCGATCGATTCGGCCATGGCCTCCGCGCTCACGAGATTGCATAGGGCGACCTCGTCCCATACCGGGTCTGCGGCCGCCCGCGACGCGGCCGGCCCGCCCAGATGAAAAAACACTACGGGCGGTGGGGCCAAGCCTTCTGGACGATCGATCATGGTCAGGTGCTTGTAAGTACCAGCCGGTCCCTCGTAGTTGACGACCTCCCCGGCCCACAACTGCTTCATGATGCGAGCGCGATCGACAGTGGCCTGATATCCCTGCTCCGTAAAACCGTGACCCTGCAACCACAATGCGTTGGAGCGACCCAGGCCCAGCATGAAGCGCTCCCCATACAGCGACTGAAACGTGGCCGCGATCGAGGCGGTCACGATGGGGGGGCGCGCGGCGATCGAGAGCGGCCCAGGCCCCAGCGGGATCCGGCTTGTCACGCCACCCATGGCGCCGAGCAGCACGCCCGCTTCCTTGATGTTGTAGCGCTCCGGCAGCCAGGCACGCGTGAACCCCAACCGTTCGGCGTCAATTGCCTCTTGAAGCCCGGGGCGTGAACTCCGCTGCCGTCCTGGCAACAGCGTGATGCTCATGTCATCGACGACGGGGTTCGCAGCTGCACTGGACGTGCCCGCGGCGGGCTGGGCAGTAATCGACACAGAAGACTCCTCGGGTCGTGAACTCGAACCTCATTATTAAGGACACCCTGTCCCCTGTCAAGGGACGGAGTGTTGCTTCATGTAGGTCTGGCCCCTGCAGTTGCGGAAGTAACTCAGACACGCGATGGCGCCCCAGGGCGACGCCACCAAACAGCACGGTTTCCGACATCGGTACCTGATACGCCTCACCGGCGAACAGTGTGAGGGGCGAATCCCAGGGCTCCGTGGTGCTGATGACCGCGGAGTGCCGGTGGGCGCCGGGGTAGCTGCTGGGGTGGTGGTCGGTGGTGGCACAGGGGTCGAGGTGGGGCGGTACGGGGCTGAAAAGCACTGTGGTCGATCTACTTTCGGACAGTCGGATTCCGCAGCTCCATGCCGCACCGCGTGTTGCTATCCACTGCGAGTGGGAGGTCCCACAGCTGCGGCAGTCACCTCCGTGCATTTAGAGATGCCACGTCTGAGTATTGACAATCGCACCAGCCCCCCCTTACAGTACGCGTTATCCCCATAAATCCAGTAAATCTGACTAACTTAGTGAGGTTAAGTGCGTATGACTGTCGCTCCAGAGCTCGTGCCAAGACCTGGGCATTACGAATTGAGCCATCTGCGCACACTCGAGGCCGAGGCGCTCCACATCATTCGGGAGGTGGCCGCGGAGTTCGAGCGGCCGGTGCTGCTGTTCTCCGGCGGCAAGGACTCGATCGTCATGCTGCAGTTGGCGCTCAAGGCTTTCGAGCCGGCGCGGTTGCCGTTTCCGGTGATGCACGTCGATACCGGCCACAACTTCGACGAAGTGATCGAGATCCGCGACAGGCTGGTCGCCGAGAATGCAGTCCGGCTGGTCGTGGCGTCCGTCCAGGACGACATCGACGCCGGCCGCGTCGTCGACAATGGTCCGTCGCGCAACCCTCTGCAGACCGTCACCCTGTTGCGGGGGATACGGGAGAACTCGTTCGACGCGGCATTCGGGGGCGCCCGCCGGGACGAGGAGAAGGCACGGGCGAAGGAGCGGGTGTACAGCTTCCGCGACGAATTCGGGCAGTGGGATCCCAAGGTTCAACGTCCGGAGCTGTGGAACCTGTACAACGGGCGGCATCGCAACGGCGAGCACATCCGGGTGTTTCCGCTGTCCAACTGGACCGAGTACGACATCTGGGCCTACATCGGGGCGGAGCGCATCACCTTGCCGGCGATCTACTACGCGCACCGACGCCCGGTCTTCGAGCGCGACGGCATGCTGCTTGCCGTTCACCCGCTCATGCAGCCAGGACCGGGCGACGAGGTATTCGAGAAAAGCGTGCGATTCCGCACTGTCGGCGATGTTACCTGCACGGGTTGCGTGGAATCGACCGCCGTCACCGTCGACCAGATCATTGCTGAAACCGCGGTGTCCCGTCTCACCGAGCGAGGCGCCACTCGCGCCGATGACCGTATTTCCGAAGCCGGGATGGAAGACCGGAAACGAGAGGGTTACTTCTGATGACAACACTGCTGCGGATAGCCACCGCCGGATCCGTCGATGACGGCAAGTCCACTTTGATCGGGCGACTGCTCTACGACTCCAAGGCTGTCATGGAGGACCAACTCGCGGCGGTCGAGCGCACCTCCAAGGAACGCGGAAACGATTACACCGACCTGGCCTTGGTCACCGATGGCTTGCGCGCCGAACGGGAGCAGGGCATCACTATCGACGTTGCGTACCGCTACTTCGCCACGTCCAAGCGCAAGTTCATCATCGCCGACACGCCGGGGCACATTCAGTACACCCGCAACATGGTCACCGGCACGTCGACAGCACAGCTGGCCATCGTGCTCGTCGATGCCCGCCACGGACTGCTGGAGCAGTCCCGTCGGCATGCCTTCCTCACCTCGCTGCTCGGCGTGCAACACATCGTGCTCGCGGTCAACAAGATGGATCTCATCGACTGGGACCAAGAGACTTTCGAGAAGATTCGCGATGAGTTCCACGCGTTCGCGGCGCGGCTGAACGTCCACGACGTGACGACCATTCCGTTGTCAGCGCTGCAGGGCGACAACGTCGTCAACAAATCCGAGAGCACCCCCTGGTACGAGGGACCGGCGCTGCTGACTCACCTCGAGGAGGTCTACATCGCCGGCGACCGCAATCTGATCGACGTCCGCTTCCCCGTCCAGTACGTGATCCGGCCCCAGACCGTCGAGCACCGCGACCACCGAAGCTACGCCGGAAGTGTCGCCAGTGGTGTGCTCCAAGTCGGAGACGAAGTCGTCGTGCTTCCGGGCGGCAAGACCAGCCGTGTCAGTGCGATTCATTCTCCGACCGGACCCGTGACCGAGGCGTTCCCGCCGATGGCGGTGTCGGTCAGCCTGGCCGATGACATCGACATCTCGCGCGGGGACGTCATCGCGCGAGTCAACAACCAACCCCGCGTGTCTCAGGAGTTCGACGCCACCATCTGCTGGATGGCAGATGATCTGGCGCTGGAGCCTGGGCGGGACTATGTCATCAAGCACACCACGAAGACCACCCGGGCGCGGGTGACGGCGTTGGACTACCGGCTTGACATCAATACGCTGCACCGCGACCAGAGCGCAACGGCGTTGAAGCTCAACGAGCTGGGTCGCATAACCCTGCGGACGCAGGCCCCGTTGATGCTCGACGAGTACACGAACAACTCGAGCACAGGATCGTTCATTCTTATCGACGCGGACACCAACGGCACCATTGCGGCCGGGATGGTGTTGCGCGACGTCGCCGCCCGCGACGCGCTGGCGCGGTCGGCGAGCCCGAACACCGTCAAGCACAAGTCGTTGGTCACCACCGACGATCGGCTCTCGAAGGGCGGAACGATCTGGTTCACCGGCCTGTCGGGCTCGGGCAAGTCATCGATCGCCGTGCTTGCGGAGCGTCTGCTGCTCGAATCCGGTAGGCCGGCCTGTGTTCTTGACGGTGACAACCTGCGCCACGGACTGAACGCCGACCTTGGATTCAGCCTGGCAGACCGTGCCGAGAATCTCCGTCGGTTGACGCATGTGGCCAAGTTGATCGCCGATTGCGGGCAGGTGGTGCTGGTGCCGGCCATCAGCCCGCTGGCCGAACACCGCGAGTTCGCGCGAAGGGTGCACCAGGAGGCAGGCGTACCGTTCTACGAGGTGTACTGCGACACGTCGCTCGAAGACTGCGAAAGGCGAGACCCCAAGGGACTGTACGCGAAAGCACGTGCCGGTGAGATCAAGGACTTCACTGGCATCGACAGTCCCTACGAGCCTCCGGAGAAGCCGGACTTGAGGCTTAGTTCGCGACACATGCCCGATGAACTGGCCGCACAGATCCTCGCAATGATCGGAGCAGACGGTGAATGATCACCAGCTGGCTGCCCGCCTGGCTACGAATGCGGGCGATCTCCTATTGAGGGTGCGTGAAGAATTCGCCGACGAGGACGCCAAAGACCGGAAAGCTGCTGGCGACAGGAGTTCACACGACTTTCTGATGGGGGCTTTGTCGTGCGAGCGGCCCGACGACGCGGTGCTCTCCGAGGAGGGAGCGGACAACCCTGTGCGACTGCGCTCGAAGCGGGTGTGGATCGTCGACCCCCTCGACGGCACCCGAGAGTTCTCCGAGCTCGGCCGTGACGACTGGGCGGTACATGTGGCGCTGTGGCAGGAAGGCGAGCTGGTCGCGGGCGCGGTTGCCCTTCCGGCGCAAGGTATGACGCTGGCGACGCCGGACGTCGCCGCACCACCGCCGCCGCCGCCCGTTCCGCGCATCGTGGTGTCGCGCACCCGCCCACCGGCCATCGCCCTGGCGGTTCGCGACGCACTGGGCGGCGTACTGGTCGAAATGGGTTCGGCAGGAGCGAAAGTCGCTTCGGTAGTGCAGGGCCGGGCCGACGTCTACGTGCACGCCGGCGGCCAATACGAATGGGACTCGGCGGCGCCAGTCGCTGTTGCCCGCGCGGCCGCACTGCATACGTCACGAATCGACGGCTCGGCGCTGTCGTACAACCAACCCGACACGCTTTTGCCCGACCTCGTGGTGTGCCGACCCGAACTGGCCGACGCCGTTCTGGCTGTAACCCGCGGCTGAATGGACAGCGCAAGGGCTTCAAGGGTGTTTCGTCTGCGCGCGCGGGTGGTCAAATGACCAGTGGCTGGCTGGCGACTCCCGGCATTGTGTTCCCGTTAGCCATGGTTGTGGCGATGTCTCCGATGGCGGTCGTTCCCGCAGTGTTGTTGGTGCTGCACACTCCCGCGCCCAAACGTTCCGCGCGTGTGCCAATAGTTATCGGTTCAGGTTTGTTGGTGCGCCCACAGCACTGCGGGAAGGTTCGTCGTGTCGGGGTATACGATTCCGGCCACGGCGGCGCAGACCCGCGGGATCGCATTGACGCACGTCATGGCGGTGACAGTGTCCATCGGCCCGGACTCGGTGTCGGCGAAGGTGGACAGCGGTGCCTTCTCAAGTGAGGTGGACCCGCGGGTGTCGATGGTCAGGTTGGGCCGGCCTTCGATGTTGACCACCCAGTGGTCATCTAGGTCCCAGTCGGGGACGTCGCGATTCACGAACCATGTGTTGGTGATGCTCATGATCTCTGCGTCGCGGCTGATGGCGTTCCAGCGGTGTGACTGGGCCACGACGGTACCGGCTTTCACGGGGCCGATCGGCAGTTCGATGTCTCGGTCGAGGACGCCGAAGCGGGAATGCTTGGCAAACGGTATCGGTCTGCGTGCCCACCCGATTCATCAGCGGGCATCACATCGATCATCGTGACAGCCACCGGTGTCGTGCCCTGCGTCAAAATCGTCATCCCGTAGTTCGATCGGTTTGCCATGCGGTGTGCGGTTGACGGCGCGCTGCCACGCGTCACGCCAGCGCGGTCTCGGCCCTGGCGAGCCGATGTCTTTGCGCCACTGTGGACACGCCGATCATTAGTTGTTTCCTGTAATGAACCTGTCAACGAGTTACCGCAACTGGCAGACCGTCAACGCGGACGTTGCCGGTATTAGCCGCGATGTTTGGCGGGACCTTATCGCCCAAGCCGAATCCGTCGCCGAGGCACAAGGTCACGGAGCTGGCTGGACCGCGCGTTCGAACAGCGCCCGGGCCCGGTCGAAATAACTAGTCGATCGCACCCGCCGGCACCACCCACTGACAGGGTTGGCCGGTCACCGCGGCGATGAGGTCGAAATCCGCGTCGTAGTGCAGGACAGTGAGCCCACTTTCCTCGCCGGCCGCGGCGATCAGTAAGTCCGGGATCTTGCGGCCGCGCTGGCTTCGTTGGGCAAGTAGACGCTGGACATGAAGTGCGCGGCGATGATGCGCTTCGGTCGATTCTACGAGTGCGAACACGCCCAATGCCGCCACGAGCCGGTCCCACTCGAGTTCATTACGGGCGGAGTATCCGACTTCAAGATCGGTTATTCGCGCGCGGGCCAGCTGGCCCGCGGTAGCGAGCGGTTCAACCACATGGCGCACCGTGGGCTGAGCGAGTCGTTTGATCACGCTCGTGTCGACGAGGAATTTCAGCGCCATGCCTCGGCGCGATCCTCCTGCGGGGCAGCGGCCAACAAGTCAAGGGCAGCGGCGACGCGCGTTTCTCGCTGGGATGTCGCATGGCGCAGCGCCGCGTTCACCGTGTCTTTGATCGTGGTCGTCCCCAGTTCTGCCCGGGCCGTACTCAGTGCCTGCTCATCGATGTCGACGAGATGCTTAGCCATATCGCGAGTATATACGGGGAACGTGGCGAGATATACGGCTCGTAACACAGTGTCGATGGAGGTCAACCTTGAGGCGCTCCGGGTGGGTGTACAGCGGTCGTGACGTGGAGGCGGGCAATGGCCAACTTGTGAACGGATTTGTGAACGAAACGCGGCGCAACGATCGGGACGGCCCGGAACGCGGCGTGACGGCGCAGACGAGCGATCGGCCGTGAGCTGCACTTTTGAGACCCACGATGCAACCTGCGACGGGGACTGGCTAGCTCATAACCCAGAGGTCGCAGGTTCGAATCCTGTCCCCGCTACCAGCCGAAATGGCCCTCGGAGACTCCTCCGGGGGCCATTTTCATGCCCGATGGGAACACTTTTAGGGACATTAGCGGCGCTAACGATCCATTGAGAACACTCTCGCCGTTCGGGCGATCCGACAGCGGGCGCCTCGATGATCAAGTCTGATAAACCGTCCGCAGACCCGGCCGGTGTCGCGCTTGTAGAGATTTGGGAGTCGTCAGTTCCTGTCTGGCGCGCAGGTGAGGGGTTGGCCGCGCCCGGCCCGTCGCAGCTACTTGTGGCCCCGGGTTTGGATCGCCGTCTGCTGGACGACCTCGCTGTTCTCGCGGAGAGCTCGGGCATGCTCGAGGGTCGTGCTGGAGTTCTCGCGCGCCGCGCGGGCCTGCTGTCGAATTCGTCGCGACTGCGCTGCCGCGTCGCCAAGGCGCGGTCTGGGCACGGTCTCGAGGGCGGCGCGGCGTGCGGTGCGTTCCCGGTAGGCCCTCTGGCGGCACGCTTTGGTGCAATAGCGCGCGTCGGCGCGACCGTAAAACATGATGCCGCACATCGCGCAGTGCACTCGGCCAGCCGCCATGACGGCATGTTACAGGTATCCGTCACGCTGCGCACGCTGGGATCGCGATTTTCCCGCTGAAATCAACACGTGCACAAAAACTTTGGCAAAGCGGAAACCTAACTTCGCCAAAGCAGTAATGTTCGGTGCTGGCTGCGGTGGGGCGCCGGCCAGACAGCATGGACGCCACTGGCGAGACACCGCCAACCTTGAAGTTTCCTTTGCTGAAAGGACGTCCAATGCTTGATTATCGCCGCGAGGGAGGCAACTATTCAGGCGTAGACCGGCGACGCCGCGAGCAGGCCGGTCTGTCGCCGAGCGAAGCGCTGATGCAGATGCCCGCATTGGGGGTACTCGAACGGATCCCCGAGCCGGTGCTCGGTATCGCCCGCGACGGCAAGGTCGTGTTCGCCAACACGGCATTCTGCGACATGCTGGGCTACACCCAAGAAGCTATGTTGAACCTGGACATCCACCAGATCTCTAACGTCGATGGCCAAAGCGTATTCACACACATGCGGGCACATGCCTACGAGCCGGTGCGGCTCGTTCACCGGGATGGCTTTGTCGTGGCAGCCACCATGAGCATGTCAGCGCTGCGCCGCCACGACGATCCCGTTGCAATCGCCATGTTCAAAGACCTTACCGAGCAGTTGTGGAACACGGATGCCCTGGAAGGGCAAAGGCTAGGGCCCGATGAGACTCAGGCGTCAAGTCCACGAGCCTGTCGGTCGTTCGCAGCTGAGGAGTACTTCTGTTCCTTATTAGGGATGGCCGATCGAGGCGGCCAAGCAGAGAACAGTCCGGCGGTCGAGGGTCCGGTTACTGGTTGATCCTGAAGCCCGACGACGTCGGTGGTGCCAACAGTGCGCCAAGACGGGCAGACATAGCGCGGCAAGACGGTCGCGATCGTCGAGCGTGAGAAGTTGGCCCGATCCCATGGCAGATTCCCTTCGCCCGCAGTTCCAGAAGACTCACCAATCATGGTCGAAAACGACGGCTTCGCGAGCCGATACCCAAATCGGCTCACACGCCCAACAGGGCGAGGACAACGGGACCTGAACAAACGAATTGCTTCCCCAGCTCGATCGAATAGTCTGGCTATCTTGTTGCTTGGCTTCATGTTTCGACCGCGCGGTGCCAGCGGAACTGGCCGTTCCAGGACTCTCCGGGGGGCCATGTTCATGCCGTGTTAACCGCACAGTGAAGCCCAATGCCAAAATGACACCGTGCTGACTGCGAACTCTGCCTCGCCGCTGCCAGGGGGTCGCTGACGTGCACGCGTTTGGCTTCCACACCCTGGCGCTGCTGACCGCGGTAGGTTTCGCCGGTCCGCTGTTGGCCACCCTGCCGGGCTTGCGGATACCGGTAATCATCGGTGAGCTGGTCGCGGGGCTCATCATCGGCAAGACCGGTTTCGGTGTCGTCGATGATGCCGACCCAACGTTTCAGTTGTTCGCGAATATCGGCTTCGCGCTGGTGATGTTCGTCGTCGGCACCCATGTTCCGGTCCGCGACCCAGCGCTGCGCTCGGCGGCGCCGCGGGCGTTTGCGCGGGCGGTTCTGGTCGGCGCCGTCGCGGCCGTTCTCGGCGTCGGGCTGGCCGCGCAGTTCGGCACCGGCCACGGGGCCCTCTACGCGGTGCTGATGGCCTCGTCGTCGGCCGCGCTGGCATTGCCGGTCATCGATTCCCTGCGGTTGCAGGGACCGCAAGTGCTGTCAGTGACCGTGCAGACCGCCATTGCCGATTCCGCGTGTATTGTGTTGCTGCCGTTGGTGATTGACCCCCGGCGAGCGCCGATCGCAGCGCTCGGAGGGCTGGCGATCGCGGCCTGCGCGCTGGTGTTCTTCGTGTTGCTGCGCACGGCCGACCGCCGGGGCTGGCGACGGCGCATGCACGACTATTCCGAGAAGCGCCGGTTCGCCCTGGAGTTGCGGACCAACCTGCTCGTGCTGTTCACGCTGGCGGCGCTGGCCGTCAGCACCCACGTGTCGATCATGTTGGCGGGCTTCGCGCTGGGTTTGGTGATCGCCATGGTCGGCGAACCGCGACGGCTGGCGCGCCAGCTGTTCGGCATCACCGAGGGGTTCTTCAGCCCCCTGTTCTTCGTCTGGCTGGGCGCCTCGCTGCAGGTGCGCGAGCTGGGTTCGCACCCGAAATTCATTCTGTTGGGCGTGGGCCTGGGGCTCGGTGCTGTGCTCGCGCATTTCGCGGGAAGGCTGCTCGGCCAGCCGCTGACGCTCGCGGCGCTGTCGGCCGCGCAGCTCGGCGTGCCGGTGGCCGCGGCGACGATCGGCACCCAGGAACACCTCCTCGCCCCGGGGGAAGCATCGGCGCTGATTTTCGGAGCCTTACTGACGATCGCCGGCACATCGATCGCGGGCGCGCTGGCGGCGCGCGGCCAGGGCGCGCAAGAGGCGGATCAGTCCGCCGCGAAAGATAAGTCCAAATAGCCCTGTGACAAACGGTCGCGAAGGCCGGCACCTCGAGGCGTCGCGCATCGTCGGCGTCGAGTGTGTGGTGACGGCTTCGAGTGTGTGGTGACGGTGCGGCCCGTCGGCGTGCCGCCGCCCTGGGCGCCCACTGGACGACCGGACACGCAGCCGAATTGGCACAAAGTCCCTATCGCTAGAGCCATCGTGCCCTCGTCGAGCCCCGTGTGGTGGCGCAATCGTGGACTGAAGGCTTTTACCGAAGGGAATACCGCCATGAACGCGCGCTTTCCGGATCCCGGCACGGTCCGGACGGTCCTGACCCTGGCATCACGGGCTCCCTCGGTGCACAACACGCAACCCTGGCGGTGGCGGGTGGATGCGACGAGCGTGCATCTCTACGCGGACGCCAGCCGGCAACTGCCGAACACCGATCCTGACGGCCGGGACCTGATCTTGAGTTGCGGCGCGGCGCTGCACCACTGCGTCGTTGGTTTCGCGGCCGTTGGGTGGCTATCCAAAGTGACTCGGCTGCCGAATCCGGCTGACCCGAATCACCTTGCCGCCATTGAATTGTCGCCTTATGCCGCCGATGCCGTCGATGTAGCGCTTGCCGCCGCGATACCGCGGCGTCGAACCGATCGGCGTCACTACAGCTCCTGGCCCGTACCGATTGGCGACATCGCGCTAATGGCCGCCCGGGCGGCTCGAAATGGCGTGACGCTGTGCAACGTGGAAGACCTCGACAAGCTGCATCAGGTTGTCGCCCAATCCGTTTGGGATCATTTAAACCACGACTACGTGGCGGAGCTCACGGCATGGAGTGGTCGCTATGCATCGGTGGCGGGCGTTCCGGCCCGCAGTGTGCCGTTATCGGACCCGGAGGCGAAGATACCGGGTCGGTTCTTTGCCGGTCCCGCGCTGCCCATGGCACCGGACTCGTCATCCGCCGACGACAATGCCACCGTGCTTGCGCTGGGAACCCGGAGCGACGACCGGTTGGCACAGCTACGCGCCGGTGAGGCCACCAGCGTCGTGCTCCTCACCGCGACATCGCTGGGACTGGCCAGCTGCCCGGTGACCGAACCCCTGGAGATCACCGGGACACGCGAGTCGGTCCGTTCCGACATCTTCGGCGGTGGCGACTACCCGCAGATGCTGCTGCGGGTGGGCTGGGCGCCGATCAACGCGGACCCATTGCCGGCGACACCGCGACGCGACCTCTCCGATTTTGTCGAGTGGGCGAACGAGTAAACCGTTGAAGTGCAGAGAAGCGGTGATGGAGAATCGCCAACGAGGCTCGTTGAATTAATCCCATGATGTGGCGATGAACGGATACAAGAAAGATTCCGATGTCGCGTTGTTCGACGCGGCCGCACTGCAGCGTCTTGTGGAGGTGCTGATCGAGCGGGGCTATCGCGTGATCGGTCCGACGTTGCGGGACAACGCGATCGTGCTCGCGGAACTGGAGTCCGCGGGGGACCTGCCGCGCGGCTGGGGCGTCGAGGTCGGTCCGGGACACTATCGGGTGCGCCGTCGCGACGACGACGCGGCGTTCGGGCACTCGGCCGGTCCGCAGTCGTGGAAACAGTTCCTCCACCCCCCACGTCAGCGCCTATGGGCGGGCACGCGGGACGGGGTCAGCGATGCCGAATCCGACGGCCCTGAAGATCAAGTCCCGCGGTACGCGTTTTTGGGGGTGCGCGGTTGCGACCTGGCCGCTATTGCAACCCTCGACCGGGTGCTCGGCCGTTCCGAATATCCGGACAACTCCTTTGTCGGCCGTCGGCGGCAGATATTCGTGATCGCCGTGAACTGCACGGAACCGGGCGGGCTGTGCTTTTGCACGTCGATGGGCACCGGTCCCGCGGTCGGACCGGGGTACGACTTGGCCCTGACCGAGCGGCTCGCCGGTGACGCGCCGTCGTACCTTGTCGACGTCGGTAGTCAGGAAGGCGCCGACGTGCTCGCCGCCGTGCCACACCGCGCGGCTAGCAGTGACGAAATCGATTGTGCGCGAACTGATGTCGAGGCTGCAGCCCACAAGATGGGCCGACAGATGCCCGACACGGATCTGCGGGAGCTGCTGATTCGTTCTCGCGAGTCGCCGCAGTGGGAGGAGGTCGCCAGTCGCTGCCTCACCTGCGGCAACTGCACCATGGTGTGCCCGACCTGCTTTTGCACCAGCACCGAAGACGTCAGCGACCTCACCGGTGAGCACGCCGAGCGCTGGCGACATTGGGCGTCGTGTTTCGAATTCGATTTCACCTACGTCCATGGTGGCGGCAGCGTCCGTCAGTCCGGCGCCTCGCGCTACCGGCACTGGCTGACCCACAAACTCGGCACGTGGCATGACCAGTTCGGCATGTCGGGCTGCGTCGGCTGCGGGCGATGCATCGCCTGGTGCCCCACCGGGATCGACATCACCGCCGAGATGAACAAGATGGCCGGCGATGACTGACGGGGCAAGCAGCGCCGCACCATCGGCGATGGCGCCGGTCCCCTATCGGGTGCGCAGCCGAGTTGTGGAGAGCCCAGATTCGGCGACGTTGTGCCTGGAGCCGGTCGGCGAATCGCTGCGGACGCCGCAACCGGGGGAATTCATGATGCTCTACGCGTTCGGCGTCGGCGAGGCCGCAATCTCGATCAGCGGTGACCCCACCGTCACCGACGGCTCGATCACGCACACCATCCGAGCCGTCGGGGCGGTCAGCCGAGCCCTGCACAACGCGGAGCCCGGCAGCGTCGTGGGGGTGCGGGGTCCCTTCGGCACCACCTGGGGGCTCGCGGAGGCCGGTGGCCGGGATTTGGTCATGGTCGCCGGCGGCGTGGGTCTGTGCCCGTTGCGTCCGGCGGTGCTGGGCGCGCTGGCCGAGCGATCGCGCTACGGCAAGGTGACGCTCATCGTCGGCGCCCGCTCACGGGCGGACTTCGTCTTCGCCAAACAGCTCGAGAAGTGGGCCGCAGACCCGCAGATCGAACTGCACGTCACGGTCGACGTCCCGGTGCAAGGCTGGCGCGGTGAAGTCGGCCTCGTCACCGAGCCGCTGCACCGGCTTACGCTGGACCCCGGTCGCACCACCGCTTTCCTGTGCGGGCCGGAGCCGATGCTGCGATTCGGCGCCGAGGCGCTGGTGGCGAAAGGCCTTGCCCCCCACGACATTCGGGTCTCACTGGAACGCAACATGCAATGCGGAGTCGGCTGGTGCGGGCATTGCCAGCTGGGTCCGCTGCTGCTGTGCCGCGACGGCCCCGTCGTCGGTTACGACGTTGCCGGCCCGCTGCTGCATGCGAAGGAGCTTTAGATGAGCCCAACCACGTTGGCCGTGTGGAAGTTTGCTTCCTGCGACGGTTGCCAGCTGACCCTGCTGGACTGCGAGGACGAGCTGCTCACGCTTGCCGACCAAGTGCAGATCGCCACCTTCGCCGAGGCCTCCAGCGCGATGGTCGGCGGCCCGTACGACGTGTCGCTGGTCGAAGGATCCATCACCACCCACCACGACGAGCAACGCATCCATGAGATCCGGGAGCAGTCCAAGCTGCTGGTCACAATCGGTGCGTGCGCCACGGCCGGGGGAGTGCAGGCGCTGCGCAATTTCGCCGACATCGCCGAGTTCACCTCCGTTGTCTATGCCAAACCGGAGTACATCGACGCGCTGGCGACCTCCACGCCGGCGTCGGCGCACGTCAAGGTTGATTACCAGCTGCAAGGCTGCCCGATCGACCGCGGCCAGCTGCTCGACACTCTCGCGGCCCTGCTGATCGGGCGCAAGCCGCGGATTCCAGCCAAGACGGTGTGCACCGAGTGCAAACTCCGCGGCGTGACGTGTGTCGTTGTCGCCGAAGGAATCCCGTGCCTTGGCCCGGTCACCCACGCGGGCTGCGGAGCGCTGTGTCCCCGGCATCATCGCGGCTGCTTCGGCTGTTTCGGCCCGTCGGCGGCGCCCAGAACGGCGACATTGATCCCGCTGCTGCGCCGCGACGGAATGTCCGACGGCGAAGTCGACCGGGTGTTCTCGACGTTCAATGTCGCCAGTTTCACGGCCGAACGGAGCAAGCAGTGAATCCGTCGACTCGCACGCTGAGCGTCGGCACGCTGACGCGGGTGGAAGGCGAAGGCGCGCTGCACGTCACGCTGAAGGACGGAGCGCTGGAAAGCGTACAGCTCAACATCTACGAGCCGCCCCGGTTTTTCGAGGCGTTCCTGCGCGGACGCGCGCACACCGAGCCGCCCGATCTGACGGCACGCGTCTGTGGAATCTGCCCCGTCGCCTATCAGATCAGTTCCTGCAACGCGATCGAAGACGCCTGCGGCGTCGAAGTGGATGAGGAGCTCGTCGCGTTGCGGCGGCTGCTGTACTGCGGCGAATGGATCAACAGCCACGTCCTGCACATCTATCTGCTGCACGCGCCGGATTTCCTGGGTTACTCCGACATCATCGGCATGGCGCGCGACCATGCGGACGCGGTCGAGCGGGGGTTGTCGCTGAAGAAGGCGGGCAACCAGCTGATGGAGTTTGTCGGTGGGCGCGCGATACACCCGATCAATGTGCGGCTGGGCGGATTCTATTCGGTCCCAACGCGGTCGGACTTCCGGCCGATCGCCGAGCAGTTGCGTCGGGCGCTGGACAACGCGCTGGCCACGGTCGAATGGGTGTC
>Ga0310917_10000067_pt1 | contig 40730 bp, 41 predicted proteins | sample GREbulkMGLF178_FD_203531 | JGI IMG/M metagenome (GOLD analysis project Ga0310917, IMG submission 203531) | Lab enrichment of tropical soil microbial communities from Luquillo Experimental Forest, Puerto Rico - GRE.bulkMG.LF178 | ecosystem: Environmental > Terrestrial > Soil > Tropical forest >... | reverse complement strand
GTCCGGCCCGCCGCCACAGCAACCCCACCAAAACAACACCGGGGACACGTTCAAAATCCTGCTTGCCAGCACGATCGCGATGCTGCTGGTGATCGTCACCGGTTCGGTGATCGTGTCGCGGCGACGGTTGCGCGCGACCACACCGGGCATCGTCGCCGACGATCGCTACGAATCCCCGGCACCGCCGCCGCCTTCCGAATCGCTGGTCCGCGCGGCCGAAGTTGGACTGGCGGAAATCGGCGACCTCAACCGGGAACCCCGCGAGGCGATCATCGCATGTTATGCCGCGATGGAGCGTGAGCTCGCCAACGTTCCGGGGGCGGCCCCCCAGGACTTCGACACGCCGACCGAGGTCCTGGTCCGGGCCGTCGAACACCACGCGCTACATGCCGATAACGCAGTGCAGCTGGTGAACCTGTTCGAGGAGGCGCGTTTTTCACCGCATGTGATGAATGAGGGACACCGTAAGATGGCGGTAAACGTGCTGCGGCTCGTTCTCGCGGAGTTGCGGAGCCCCGTATGAAAAAGCTTATCGTCCTGGGTGTTTGCCTCATCGTCGTGATAGAGCTGTTGGCTCTGATACTGCATGACCGCGGATTCGTGTTGGCTGCCTCGGGCGCCGCCCTGGCTCTTGTGCTGCTCAACGTCCGTCGTTTCCTGGGACGCGGAACGGAACCTGCGGCGGAACTGGATCCCGACGATCTGGGGGATTCCTTGCGCCGCTGGCTTTCCACCACCGAGACGACGATCCGGTGGTCGGATTCCACCCGAGCGGATTGGGACCGCCACCTGCGTCCGATGCTCGCGCGCCGATACGAAATGACCACGGGCCAAAGGCAATCGAAAGACCCCGCGGCATATCACGCAAGCGGCCGAATGCTCTTTGGCACCGAATTGTGGGAATGGGTTAATCCGAACAACGTCACGCGTACCGGTGACCGCGAGCCCGGTCCCGGCCGTGCCACACTGGAGGAGATTCTGCGAAGGTTGGAGCAGGTGTGATTGGAGGCGCCACCCGAATATGAGTCTGCCGGCCGCGACAACCACCGCACATTGCGAGGCGGTGCTCGACGAAATCGAGCGTGTGGTGGTGGGCAAGCGCTCCGCGCTCACGCTAATACTCACCGCGGTCCTGGCACGCGGCCACGTGCTCATCGAAGACCTGCCCGGCCTCGGCAAGACGCTGATCGCGAGGTCCTTCGCCGCCGCGTTGGGGCTTAGATTCACCCGGGTGCAGTTCACCCCCGACCTGCTGCCCGCGGACCTGCTGGGCTCGACGATTTATGACATGCAGTCGGGCCGCTTCGCGTTCCGGGCCGGACCCATCTTCACCAACCTGTTGCTTGCCGACGAGATCAACCGCACGCCGCCGAAGACACAGGCGGCATTGCTGGAAGCCATGGCAGAGGGCCAGGTCAGCATCGACGGCGAAACTCATAAGCTGCCAATGCCATTCATCGTGCTGGCGACCGACAACCCGATCGAGTACGAGGGCACATATCCGCTACCCGAGGCGCAGCTGGATCGGTTCGCGATCCGGCTGGAACTGCGATACCTCTCGGAGCGGGACGAGACCGCGATGCTGCGCCGCCGCCTGGAACGCGGTTCGGCCGAGGCGACGGTAAATCAAGTGGTGGACGCTCACGATCTGCTTGCGATGCGCGAGTCGGTCGAACAGGTGACCGTGCACGAGGACGTCTTGCATTATGTGGTGTCGCTGGCCACCGCTACCCGGCAACACCCGCAGGTCGCCGTCGGCGCCAGCCCCCGGGCGGAACTCGATCTGGTCCAACTCGCCCGTGCCCGTGCGCTTTTGCTCGGACGCGATTATGTGATCCCCGAAGATGTCAAGGCGCTCGCCGTTGCGGCGGTCGCGCACCGGATCACCTTGCGGCCGGAGATGTGGGTGCGCAAGATTCAGGGCGCTGATGTCGTCGGAGAACTGTTGCGGCGCCTGCCGGTGCCCCGAACAAACGGGGGCCATGGCGGAACCTGATGACCTCGGTGTGCACGAAGGTCGTGAAGTCGAATTCCGCTGGCGTGCATCGCAACTGGCGCGGGCGCTCGCGACTTGCGCCGGGGTGGCGCTGGCCGCAGGCGTGATCGGTGCCCGGTGGCAGCTGATCGCCTTCGCGGCGCCGCTGCTCGGGGTTCTGTGCTCGATCAGCTGGCAGCGCCCGGTGCCGAAGATCCGGGTGCACGCGGAACCCGGCTCCCAGCGATGCTTTGAAAGCGAGCAGGCGCGGCTGACCGTGTGGGCGACCGAAGAATCCGGGGCGGGCACCGGGGCCGCCGAGTCGTCGGCGGTCGAGCTCACGATTCCGGGGGCCCCGAACCTGCAGCTCGAAGCGCTGGAAGCGGATTCCCGCCACGCGAAAACCGTTGCGGTAACCGCCCAGCGGTGGGGCCGATATTCGATCCGGGTCCGGGTCGAGGTGGTCGCGCGGGGTGGATTGCTGACCGGAACGGCCACTGTGGACGCCGCCGAAGTCATCGTGTTTCCGCTCACCCCGCCGCAGCCGACGCCAATCCCGCAGACCGAGTTGCTCGACCGCCTGGGTGCGCACCTCACCCGGCATATCGGCCCGGGTGTCGAGTACGCCGACATTCGCCCCTACGTGCCCGGCGATCAACTGCGGGCGGTGAACTGGCCTGTGAGCGCCCGCCGCGGCCAGCTGCACGTGACGCAACGATTGACCGACCGCGCCGCCGACGTCGTGGTACTGATCGACACGTATGCGCAGCCGGCGGGCCCCGCGACCGAGTCCACCGAAAGAGTCGTGCGCGGCGCGGCGCAGGTGGTGCAGACCGCGCTGCGACACGGTGATCGCGCCGGGATCGTCACCCTCGGTGGCAACCGCCCCCGGTGGCTGGGTGCCGACATCGGACAGCGCCAGTTCTACCGGGTGCTCGATACCGTGCTCGGTGCCGGCGACCGATTCGAAAACACCACCGGCACACTCGCACCGCGCGCAGCAGTTCCCGTCGGCGCAATCGTCATCGCCTTCTCCACACTGCTCGACACCGAATTCGCGCTGGCGCTAATCGATCTCCGCAAACGCGGCCATGTCGTGATCGCCGTCGACATCCTCGACAGCTCCCCGTTCGAAGGCCAACTGGATCCCCTGGTGGATCGGATGTGGGCGCTGCAGCGGTCCGCCATGTATCGCGACATGGCCACCGTCGGCGTCGACATCGTCTTCTGGCAGAGGGATCAGAGCCTGGAGCAGTCGATGGGTGTGCTGCCAGACCGCCGGCGCCGGGTGCGGGGACGGCTAAGGGGATAGCATGACGGCACTGGCGCGTTCAACTGCACTCGGCCTCTCAACGGGTTTCGGCCTGCTGATGGTGGGGTCAGCCGCCGTCGGCTCCCATGGGCCGGCGGTCGTGGTGGCCGCAGCCGCTCTGATTGCCGTAGGTGTTGGGGTGGCGTTTCGCCCGGCGGCGACGCTTGCCGTATTGCTTTCGGTGGCAACGGTTGTGCTGTCCGATTCCTCGGCTGTGTTCGCCGCCTGGTCTGGACTTTGTGCGGCTGCCTACCTGGTATGCCGCCATGCGGTCGGGACGCCGGCGGGCGCCGCCCTGTGGAGCTGGCCGACAGTTGTCGGCGCAGTCGGGTTTACGTCCGCCGGGTTGGTTGCGACGTCGTTCCCGCTGCAGTTGCCGTGGTTGCCCCTCGCCGCGCCGCTGGGAGCCTTGGCGATATACGTCCTGGCGACGCGCCCGTTTTTGAACGGCTAGACCTAGTGCAGCAGCCCGGCTGCGTGATCGGCCAGGTCAAGCAGCGGCTGCGGGAAGATTCCCAAAACCACTGTGACCGCGGCACATACCGCGATCGCCACCTTACTCAAGATGTCGGGCGCCACCACCCGTGGGGTGTCGTCGGTTGCTTCGGTGAAGAACATCGAGACGATGACCCGCACGTAGAAGTACGCGGCGACCCCGCTGGCGATCACACCGATGACAACCAGCGGCACCGCGCCGCCCTGGGCGGCGGCCTTGAACACCGCGAGCTTGCTGACGAACCCACTCGTCAGCGGGATGCCGGCGAAGGCCAGTAGAAACATCGAAAACATCACGCCCACGATGGGTGAGCGCTGTCCGAGCCCCGCCCAGTGCGACAGCGTGGCGTCCTCGACGCCGTCGGCGTTGCGGATCAGGCTGACGATGGCGAACGCGCCGACGGTGCTGAAGCTGTAGGCGACCAAATAGAACAACGTGGCCGAAAGACCCGCCGGATTGTCGGCGATCACGCCGGTGAGGATGAAGCCGACATGTGCGACTGACGAATAGGCCAACATCCGCTTGACGTCGGTCTGGTTCACCGCCGTGATGGTGCCCACCGCCATGGTCAGGATCGAAATCGTCCACAGCACCGGACGCCACTGGTCGTGCAGCGGGGGCAGCGCGACGTAGACCACGCGAAGCAGCGCGCCGAACGCCGCGACCTTGGTGGCCGCCGCCATGAAACCCGTGATCGGGGTGGGCGCGCCCTGGTAGACGTCGGGAATCCAGGAGTGGAATGGGACGGCGCCCACTTTGAACAGCAGGCCGACCGACAGGAGCGCGACGCCGATCAACGCCATCGAGCTACCGCCATGGGACGCGAGCGCATCGCGAATCCCGGGCAGCAGGAGCGTGTCGGTCGCACCGTAGAGCAGCGCAACGCCGTAGAGGAAGAACGCCGACGAGAACGCACCCAGCAGGAAGTACTTCATCGCCGCTTCCTGCGACAGCAGCCGGCGGTGACGGGCCAGCCCGCACATTAGGTACAGGGGCAGCGAAAGAACTTCCAGCGCAACGAACATCGTCAGAAGATCATTGGACGAGGGGAAGACCATCATGCCGCCGAGGGACAGCATCAGCAGCGGGAACAGCTCCGTCTGCGCGGCCCCGGCCCGCTCCGCCTCGCGCTCGGCGTCGCTGCCGGGAACCGCGGACGCCTGCGGGGTAAAGGAATCCAGTCCGCTCGAGCCCGCCGCGACCGCAACCTTGCTGTCCGTCCTGGCCTGCGTCCGTTCCGCGACGAAGATGACCGCCAGCACCCCGACCAGCAGCAGGGTGCCTTGCAGGAACAGCGTTGGACGATCGATGGCCACCGCACCCAGCACCGCGCTACGGCCGGAAACTCGCACCGAGCGGCTCACCACGACGACCCCGATGAATGCCGCTACCAGGCCACCCAGGGCGAGAGTCACCTGGGTGCCGTAGCGAATTCGCCTGGGTAGGAACGCTTCGACCAGCACGCCGGCCACCGCGACTCCGAAGACGATGAGCATCGGGCACAGCAGGAAGTACTCGACGCTGGGGGTGGGCAGGGTCATCGGTGCGGTCCTTCGGCTGTCCGGGGGGTACCAACTGGCACGCTCGGTGCGGGGTCGTGCTGGCCGATGGTGGTCATGGTGTTCTCGACGGCCGGATTGATCAGGTCCAGCACCGGCTTGGGGTAGACCCCGAGCACGAACAGCAGCGCGATCAACGGTGCGACGACGATCAATTCGCGCGCCCGCAGGTCGCCGATGCGCTCGCTGCCCTTGGCCACCGGTCCGGTCATCACCCGCTGGTAGAGCCACAACATGTAGATCGCCGACAGGACCAGCGCGGTCACGCCTACTGCCGCCGCCAACCAATACCGGTTGAAAGTGCCCAGCAGGACCAGGAATTCACTGATGAACGGCGCCAGGCCGGGCAGCGACAGGGTGGCCATCGCCGAAACGAGGAATGTCCCCGCAAGGATGGGTGCCACCTTCTGCACGCCGCCGTAATCGGCAATCGCCCGGCTGCCGCGCCGTGTTATCAGGAACCCCGCGATCAGGAACACCGCCGCAGTGGACAGGCCGTGGTTCAGCATGTACAGCGTCGACCCGCTCTGTCCCTGACTGGTCATCACGAAGATGCCCAGGATGATGAAGCCGAAGTGCGAGATCGAGGTGTAGGCGATCAGGCGCATGATGTCGGCCTGGCCGATCGCCACGATCGCGCCGTAGACCACCCCGATAACGGCCAGCACGACGATCAGCGGGCGGAAATACGTGGCGGCGCTTGGAAACAGCTGCAGGCAGTAGCGCAGCATGCCGAACGTACCGACCTTGTCCATCACCGCCATCATCAGCACCGCGGTCGCCGGTGTGGCCTCGACGGCGGCGTCTGGCAGCCAGCGGTGGAACGGCCAGAGCGGGGCCTTGATCGCGAACGCGAACATGAAGCCCAGGAACAGCGCCTTGAACACGGCGGGGTCGGCGCCGTAGCGGCCCGAGGCGACCCCGGCCACGATGTCGCGGAAGTCGAACGTGCCCGAACCGTGCTGCGCGGTCACCACGTACAGCCCGACTACGGCCGCCAGCATGATCAACCCGCCGAACAGGTTGTACAACAAGAACTTCACCGCCGCGCGCGACCTGCCCGGACCTTGACCGAAGCCGCCGATCAGGAAGTACATCGGGATGAGCATGGCCTCGAAGAACACGTAGAACAGCAACACGTCCAGCGCGACCACCGACACCAGCACCATCGACTCGATGGCCAGCGTCAAGGCGACGTAGGCGTGCACCCCGCGGGTGCCCTCGCCGCCGTCGTTCCAGCCGGCCACCTGCAGCAGCGGAATCAGCACGGCGGTCAGCAGCACCAGCACCACCGCGATGCCATCCACGCCGAGCGAATAGCCGGCGCCGAACGCCGGTATCCACCGATGGCTTTCGACGAATTGGTATGTGGGACCGCCCGTCTTGAAGCCGACGGTGATGACGATCGCCACCGCGAGCGTCAGCACGCCAAAGACCAGGCCGGTCCACTTGGCGAGCTGCCGCAGCCCCGGCGGCATCAGGATGACCAGCACGGAACCCGCGAGCGGCAGCAGCCACAGCACGCTGCACCAGGGAGCGTTGTTCACCACACCTTCACCGCCAGGATCAGCGCGGCCACCAGGACGGCGCCCGCCAGCATCGACAATGCGTAGTTGCGGGCGAAGCCGGTTTGCAAGCCCCGCAGGCGATTCGAAGTGCGGCTCACCAATGCGGCCAGCGCGTTGACCGAGCCGTCCACACCCGCGTTGTCGACTTCGACCAGCGCCTCGGTCAGTTCCGCGCCAGGGCGCATAAACACCTCCTCGTTGAAGGCATCGCCGTAGAGGTCGGCACGTGCGGCCGTCGTGAGCACCGAGACTTGGACCGGGGCCACCCTCGGGATGACCGCCTTGCCGCCGTACATCCGGTAGGCCACCCAGATGCCGACGGCGACGACCGCCAACGCCACGAAGGTGGTGACTACGGCGGGCGGGGCACTGGCGGCTTCTTCATGTGTTCCGACGACGGGCTCAAGCCAGTGCTGCAGGGTGCCGCCGTACGAGAACACGCCGCCGGAGAACACCGAGCCAACGGCCAGCAGGATCAAAGGCCAGGTCATCACTCTTGGCGCCTCATGCGGATGCGCACCCGGCGCCCAACGGGTTTCACCGAAGAAGGTCATCAGCATGACCCGCGTCATGTAGAAGGCGGTGACGCCGGCACCCAGCAGCGCGGCGCCGCCCAGCACGTAGCCGCGGGTGTCGCCGGCGCCGAGTGCGGCCTCGATGATCTTGTCCTTGGAGAAGAAGCCAGCGAACGGCGGCACACCGATGATCGCCAGGTATGCGAGCCCGAACGTGGCGAACGTGATCGGCAGGGCTTTGCGCAGGCCGCCGTAGCGGCGCATGTCCTGCTCCTCGTTCATCGCGTGGATGACCGCGCCGGAACCGAGGAACAGGCCGGCCTTGAAGAACCCGTGGGTGAGCAGGTGCATGATCGCGAAGGCGTAACCGGCCGGGCCCAGCCCGGCGGCCAGCACCATGTAGCCGATCTGGCTCATCGTCGATGCCGCCAGCGCGCGCTTGATGTCGTCCTTGGCGCAGCCGATGAACGCCCCGAACAACAGGGTGACGGCGCCAACGATGACGACGGCCAGTTGCGCGTCGGGCGAAAGGTTGTATAGCGGGTTGGACCGCACGATCAGGTACACGCCGGCGGTCACCATGGTGGCGGCGTGGATCAGCGCGGACACCGGGGTGGGGCCCTCCATCGCGTCACCCAGCCAGGCCTGCAGCGGAACCTGCGCGGACTTGGCGCAGGCGCCCAGCAGCAGGAGCAACCCCATCGCGGTCAGCGCGCCGCGACTGGCCGCGGGCGCCCCGGCGAACACCCCGGAGAAGGAAAGGGTGCCGAAGGTGCTGAACATCAAGAACATTCCCACGGCCAGCCCGGCGTCGCCGACCCGGTTCATCACGAACGCCTTCTTGGCCGCCGTGGCCGCCGACGGCTTGTGGTACCAGAAGCCGATGAGCAGGTAGGAGGCCAGGCCGACGCCTTCCCAGCCGACGTAGAGCACCGCGTAGTTGTCGGCGACCACCAGCAGCAGCATCGAGGCCAGAAACAGGTTGAAATACCCGAAAAATCGGCGGCGGTCCGGGTCCTCGGCCATGTAGCCGATCGAATAGATGTGGATCAGCGACCCGACCCCGGTGATCAGCAGCACGAAGCATATGGACAACTGGTCGATCTGCAGCCCGAGGTCGACCTGTAGCTGGCCGACGGGGATCCAGGTGAACACCTTCTGGTGGATGACGCGGTCTGCCCCGTCCCGGCCGAGCATGTCGGCGAGCAGCGTCGCGCCCACCCCGAACGACGCGACCGCGGCGGCGCAGCCCAGCAGGTGGCCCCACGCGTCGGTGCGTCTGCCGCCGAAGAGCAAGATCGCGGCGCCCGCCAGTGGCAGCGCCACCAGCAGCCAGGTGTAGTGAGTCTCGAAACTAGTCACTGTGGCGTTCTTAGCCTTTGAGTAGGTTCGCGTCGTCGACCGACGCCGATTTGCGGGCCCGGAAAATCGTCATGATGATGGCCAGGCCGACGACGACCTCGCAGGCGGCCACGACCATGGTGAAGAACGCGATCATCTGCCCGTCCAGATGGCCGTGCATCCGCGCGAACGTGACGAACGCCAGGTTGACGGCGTTGAGCATGAGCTCGACGCACATGAACATCACGATGGCGTTGCGGCGCAACAGCACACCCGAGGCCCCGATGGTGAACAACAGTGCCGAAAGGTACAGGTAGTTAGCCGGATTCACGACGCACCGCCTTTCACGGCCTCGACGGAGGAGGTCCCCCGGACCTCGGGCAGGTCCGCGCCTTCCGGGCCGCGGCTGCGGAGTATGGGGGGTACCGAAAGCTCCGAGTACGAGCCATCGGGAAGCAGCGCGGCCACGTCGACCGCGTTCTGGCGCGCGTAGACACCGGGGTTCGGCAGCGGGGTGGCGTGCCCGCCGGGGCGGAACCGTTCCTCTGACAGCTCCCGCTGCGTCTTGCGGCGCTCGAAACGCTCCCGGTGCGCCAGCACCATCGCGCCGACGGCCGCGGTGATCAGCAGCGCGCTCGTCAGCTCGAACGCCCACAGGTAGCGCGAGAAGATCAGCGCCGCAAGGCCTTCAACGTTACCGCCGGAATTGGCGGTGGTAAGCCCGAGAAAACCTCCGGTCGCGACGTTGCCGATGCCGGCCAGCAGCAGGATGCCGAACCCGATGCCGGTCACCACCGCTGCGACTCGCTGGCCGTGCAGCGTCTCCTTCAGTGATTCCGCGGAGTCCACGCCGATCAGCATCAGCACGAACAGGAACAGCATCATCACCGCGCCGGTGTAGACCACGACTTGGACGACGCCCAAGAACAGCGCGTCCTGGATCATGTAGAACACCGCCAGGATGATCATCGTCATCGCCAGAAACATCGCCGAGTACACCGCGTTGACCGCCAGCACCACCCCGACCGCACCGGCCAGCGCCAGCGCTCCCAGCAGCCAGAACGTCACGGCTTCCCCGGTGGAGGTGCGAACGATGGTCTCCGAGGCGAGCAGCACCGTGGTCACCGCGCGTCTCCGGCGTTTTGGCGCTCGCGCAACCCGTCAGCGGTCACGTTGCCCTGGTAGTAGTCCTTGTCGGTGGCCCCGGACGCCCGGGGATGCGGTGGTGCGGTCATTTCGGGCAGCAGCGGCGCAAGCAGCCGATCCTTTTCGTAGATCAGGTCGGCGCGGTTGTCGTCAGCCATCTCGTAGTCGTTGGTCATCGTCAGCGCCCTGGTCGGGCAGGCCTCGATGCACAGACCGCAACCGATGCAACGCAGATAGTTGATCTGGTACACGCGGCCGTAGCGTTCGCCCGGCGAATACCGCTGCTCCTCGGTGTTGTCGGCGCCCTCGACGTAGATCGCGTCGGCCGGGCAGGCCCAGGCGCACAACTCGCAGCCGATGCATTTCTCCAGGCCGTCGGGATACCGGTTGAGTTGATGACGGCCGTGGTAGCGCGGCGCCACGGGACCCGGCTTCTCCGGATACTCCTCGGTGACCCTCTTTTTGAACATCGAACCGAACGTCACGCCGAATCCCGCTACGGCGTCGAGGAATTTAGGCACGTGCTTCCTCCTTGCTGGCAACGACCTTGTGCGCCGGCAGCGGCGGTGTGGGGAATGCCGGCTCGGTGCTTGCTGCGCTTTCCGGCTCCGCTATCTCTGCGCGCCGCCGGCGGAGCTGCAACTCCAGCGCGCGAATGCTGGGCGGGGTGAGCGGCCTTCGCAGCCGTAGCACCAGCAGCGCGGCCACGACGACGCTGCTGATCACCAGCACGAGGGTCCAATGCGGGTAGCCCTGGTTGCGCAGCGTGCGGATCGCCGCCGCGATCATCACCCAGATAAGCGCGACCGGGATCAACAACTTCCAGCCCAGCGCCATGAACTGGTCGTAGCGCAGCCGGGGCAGGCTGGCCCGCAGCCACATATAGATGAACAGGAAGGTCCACATCTTGGCGGTGAACCAGAGCACCGGCCACCAGCCGGCGTTGGCCCCCGCCCACATGTTCAGCGGCCACGGCGCATGCCAGCCGCCGAAGAACATGGTCGCGGCCAGCGACGAAACCGTCATCATGTTGACGTATTCGGCCAGCATGAACATCGCGAACTTCAGAGACGAGTACTCGGTGTGGAATCCCGCGACCAGCTCGCCTTCGGCCTCGGGCAAATCGAATGGCGCCCTGTTGGTTTCACCGACCATCGAGATGAGGTAGACGACGAACGACGGCAACAACAGGAACACGAACCAGACGCGGTCCTGGGCCGCCACGATCTGCGACGTCGACATCGAGCCCGCGTAGAGGAACACCGTCGCGAACGACAGCCCCATCGCGACCTCATAGGAGATGACCTGAGCGGTGGAACGCACCCCGCCCAGCAGCGGGTAGGTCGATCCAGACGCCCAACCGCCCAGGACGATGCCGTACACGCCGATCGCCGAGAGCCCCAGGATGAACAACACCGCGACCGGCAGGTCGGTCAGCTGTAACGGCGTCCGGTGGCCGAACACCGACACCACCGGGCCGAACGGGATGAATGCGAACGCGGTGAACGCGGGAATCACCGAAAAGACCGGTGCCGCAAAGTAAACGAACTTGTCGACGCCGCCCGGGGTGATGCTCTCCTTGAGCGCCAGCTTGATCCCGTCGGCCAGGCTCTGCAGGGCGCCCCACGGCCCCACCCGGTTTGGGCCCGGCCGCAGCTGCATCCAGCCGAGAATCTTGCGTTCGAGCAGGATCGCCAACAATACGTTGAGCATGAGGAAGACGAAGATGGCGAGCGACTTGCCCAGCACCAACCACCAGGTGTCGTGTCCGAAGGAGGTCAAGGTGGTCATGCGCCAACTCCAATTCGCGCGATGCTGCCGATGGTCACGCCCAATTTCCGGTGCACCGCCGAACCCGGCGAATTCAACGGAAGCCACACCACCCGGTCGGGCATGTCGGTGATGGTCAGCGGCAGCGTGATCGATCCGCGCGCCGTACTGACCGTGACGTTGTCGCCGTCGGCGGCGCCGACCTCGGCTGCGGTATCCGCCGACAGCCGGACGAAGGGTTTGCGCGCGGTGCCCGCCAGATAAGGCTCGCCGTCCTGCATTCGGCCCTCGTCGAGCAGCAACCGCCATCCGGCCAGTACCGCCTCGCCCCGCGCGGGCTTGGCCGGTTCTGCGGTGGCGACCTGCGGTGCGGCGGCGTGTTTGCCGTCCCAGATGCCCAGCCCGGACAGCTCCTCGCGGGCCGCGCCGACGGTGGCCGTGTTCAGGTAGACACCCATCTCGTCGGCCAGCGTGTCAAGAACCTGGTGATCCGACTGGCCGGCTTGCAGGCTGGTGCCGCGCAGCGCGGGCTCGAAACCGCGGTGCCGGCCCTCCCAGTTGACGAACGCACCGGACTTCTGCGTCGTCGGTGCGACCGGGAACACCACGTCGGCGCGCTCGGTGACGGCGCTGTGCCGCAGCTCCAGGCTGACGACGAAGCCGACGGCATCCAGCGCCGCCAGCACCGCGTCGGGATCGGCGAAGTCGCCGGGTTCGATCCCGCCGACCAGCAGCGCGGCCAGGGACCCGTCGGCGGCGGCGGCCAGGATGCCGTCGGCGTCGCGCCCAGCCGCGGAAGGCAATTCGTCGACGTGCCAGGCCGCGGCAACCTGCGCGCGAGCGGCGTCGTCGGCGACCGGACGGCCACCGGGCAGCAGCCCGGGCAGCGCGCCGGCCTCCAGGGCGCCACGCTCGCCGGCCCGGCGCGGCACCCACGCCAGCCGCGCGCCGGTGGCGTCGGCCAGTCGGGCCGCGGCGGACACTCCGCCGGGCACCGTGGCCAAGCGTTCCCCGACCATGATGACCGCCCCGGGCGTGGCCAGAAGATCACCCACTTCGCCGGTGGCCAGCCCGTCCAGCGCCGAAGGTTCGGTTCCCGGAACGGTTTTGATCAGCCGCCCCGCCATCTTCGTCAGCGCGCGGGTGGCGAAGGGCGCGATCGCGTACACCGGCACGCGGTGCTTGCGGGCCGCCTTGCGCAACCGTAAGAACACGATGGGCGACTCGTCTTCCGGTTCAAACCCGACGAGTACCACCACCGGCGCCGATTCCAGGTCGGAATAGCTGACGGTCATTGGCCGTCCGGCGACGCGCGCGGCCAGGAATTCGGCCTCCTCGGCCGAATGTGGACGCGCGCGGAAGTCGATGTCGTTGGTGTCCAACGTTATTCGTGCAAACTTGCTGTAGGCGTAGGCGTCTTCCCAGGTCGCCCGGCCGCCGACCAGCACCCCGGTGCGCCCGCGGGCCGCCTCCAGTCCCTGGATCGCGGTGGCCATGGCATGGGACCACGACGCCGGCACCAGCGAGCCGTCCGCGTCCCGGATCAGGGGAGTGGTGATCACGTCATGCTGGGTCGCGTAACTGAATGCCCACCGGCCTTTGTCGCAGTTCCACTCCTCGTTGACTTCCGGGTCGTCGCCGGCCAGCCGGCGCAGCACTTTGCCGCGGCGGTGGTCGGTGCGCTGCGCGCATCCCGAGGCGCAGTGCTCGCACACGCTTGGGCTGGAGACCAGGTCGAACGGGCGGGCGCGGAAACGATACGCGGTCCCGGTCAGCGCGCCGACCGGGCAGATCTGCACCGTGTTGCCCGAAAAGTAGGAGTCGAAAGGCTCATTGGCGTAGATGCCGACCTGCTGCAGGGCACCGCGCTCCTGCATGTCGATGAACGGGTCGCCGGCGATCTGCTCGGAGAACCGTGTGCACCGGGCGCACAGGATGCAGCGCTCGCGGTCCAGCAGCACTTGTGAGGAGATGTTGATCGGCTTGGCGAACGTGCGCTTGACGTCGGTGAAGCGGGAATCGGCCCGGCCGTTGGACATTGCCTGGTTTTGCAGCGGGCATTCGCCGCCCTTGTCGCACATCGGGCAGTCCAGGGGATGGTTGATCAGCAGCAGTTCCATCACGCCGTGTTGGGCCTTGTCGGCGGCCGGCGAGGTGAGCTGGGTGCGCACCACCATGTCGTCGGTGGCGACGGTGGTGCACGATGCCATCGGCTTGCGTTGTCCCTCAACCTCGACCAGGCACTGCCGGCAGGCGCCGACCGGGTCCAGCAGCGGATGGTCGCAGAACCGCGGGATCTGGACGCCCATCAGTTCCGCCGCGCGGATTACCAAAGTTCCCTTGGGAACGTTGATTTCGACACCGTCGATGGTCAACGTCACCATCTCCGGCTGGCTCACGTCGCCGCCGGCCTGAGGTTTGGCCGCCTGTGTCACGCGTTACCTCCATTGGGCGTAAGCATGGAGTCCTTGGGGTCGAACGGGCAGCCGCCTCCCTCGACGTGGGCGACGTACTCGTCGCGGAAGTGCGTGATCGACGACATCACCGGGCTGGCGGCGCCATCGCCCAACGCGCAGAACGACTTTCCCAGAATGGTGTCCGAGATGTCCGACAGCTTGTCGATATCCTCGAGGGTCCCCTTGCCGGTCTCCAGCCGCTCATAGATCTGGCTCAGCCAGAAGGTGCCCTCCCGGCACGGCGTGCATTTGCCGCACGATTCGTGCTTGTAGAAGTCGGTCCAGCGGCGTACCGCGCGCACCACGCACGTGGTTTCGTCGAAGATCTCCAACGCCTTGGTCCCCAGCATCGAGCCCGCGCTGCCCACGCCCTCGTAGTCCAGCGGCACGTCGAGGTGTTCGTCGGTCAGCAGCGGCGTCGACGACCCGCCGGGGGTCCAGAACTTCAGCCGGTGCCCCGCCCTGACGCCACCGGCGTAGGCGAGCAACTCGCGCAACGTGATTCCGAGCGGGGCCTCGTACTGGCCCGGCCGGGTGACGTGCCCGGACAGCGAATACAACGTGAAGCCAGGCGATTTCTCGCTGCCCATCAACCGGAACCAGTCGGCGCCGTTGAGGATGATCGACGGGACGCTGGCGATCGTCTCGACGTTGTTGATCACCGTGGGGCAGCCGTAAAGGCCCGCCACCGCGGGGAATGGGGGCCGCAGCCGCGGCTGGCCGCGCCGGCCCTCCAGCGAGTCGAGCAGCGCCGTTTCCTCGCCACAGATATAGGCGCCGGCTCCGGCGTGCACCACCAGCTCGAGGTCGAAGCCGGAACCGTTGATGTCGCGGCCAAGGTAACCGGCGGCGTAGGCCTCGGCCACCGCGTTCTGCAGGCGGCGCAACACCGGCAGCACCTCTCCGCGCACGTAGATGAACGCGTGGCTGGCCCGGATCGCGTAGGCGGCGATGATGACGCCTTCCACGAGCACGTGCGGTGTCGCGAACATCAGCGGAATGTCTTTGCACGTACCGGGTTCCGACTCGTCGGCGTTGACCACCAGGTAGTGCGGCTTGGCGGCCGGGCCGGTATCGCCCTGCGGGATGAATGACCATTTCGTCCCGGTCGAGAAGCCGGCGCCGCCTCGGCCGCGCAGCCCGGAGTCCTTGATGATCCCGATCACCGCGTCGGGCTCCATGCCAAGTGCCTTGTGCATCGCCTGGTAGCCGTCGTGGCGGCGGTAGGTCTCCAGCGTCCACGACTCGGGATCGTCCCAATAGCGGCTGATCACCGGAGTCAACGGCGTTGCCTTGGCGGTGGGAGCAGCCATCACCGTTCCGTCCCGTCCGACGGGGAGTCGGGTGCTGGCGGCGCCTCGATGCCGAGTTCCTTCGCCACCTGCAAGCCGGCCAATGTCGCCTCGCCCGCACCGCCCTGGCCCTGGTCGGGGCGCTGGTCGGGCAGGCCGGCCAGGATGCGCGACGTCTCGCGGAAGGCGCACAGCGAAGCGCCGCGGGTGGGCGCCGCCGGTGTGCCGGAGCGCAGGGAGTCGACGAGTTCGCGCGCCGACTCCGGCGTCTGGTTGTCGAAGAATTCCCAGTTGACCATCACCACCGGTGCGTAGTCGCAGGCGGCGTTGCATTCGATGTGTTGCAGGGTGACGGACCCGTCGTCGGTGGTCTCGTCGTTGCCGATACCCAGATGGCCCTTGAGCGCGTCGAATATGGCGTCGCCGCCCATGACGGCGCACAGCGTGTTGGTGCAGACGCCCACCAGGTAGTCGCCGGTGGGTCCCCGGCGATACATCGTGTAAAAGCTTGCCACCGCGGACACTTCGGCGCCGGTCAGCCCCAGCTGCTCACCACAGAACTCCAAACCCGTCGGGGTCAGATAGGAGTCCTCGGCCTGCACCAGGTGCAGCAGCGGCAACAGCGCCGAGCGCTTGCTGGGGTAGCGGCCGATGATCTCCTTCGCGTCGACCTCGAGCCGCGCCCGCACCTCCGCTGAATACGACAGGCGGCCACCTTCTTGGTTCAAGGCCGAGCCGAACGCGTTGGGCTCTTCGGGCGGCGGTCCGAGCCGGATGAAGACCGGCTGGCCCTGCGGTCCGGTCATCGGTCGACCCCGCCCATGACCGGGTCGATGCTGGCGACCGCGGCGATCAGGTCGGCGACCATCCCGCCCTCGCACATGGCGGCGACCGATTGCAGGTTGGTGAAGGAGGGATCCCGGTAATGCACCCGGTAGGGGCGCGTACCGCCGTCGCTGACCATGTGCACGCCAAGCTCACCGCGGGGCGATTCCACCGCGACGTAAACCTGGCCCGCCGGAACGCGAATGCCCTCGGTGACAAGTTTGAAATGGTGGATCAGCGCCTCCATCGAGCTGCCCATGATCTTCGCGATGTGCTCGGGTGAGTTGCCCATGCCGTCCGGGCCCACCTCGAGGTCGGCGGGCCAGGCGATCTTGCGGTCCTCGATCATCGTCGGGCCCGGCCGCAACTTGTCCAGACACTGCTCCACGATCTTCAGCGACTCCCACATCTCTTTGACGCGAATGATGTAGCGCCCGTACGCATCACAACCGTCGTCGGTGATCACGTCGAATTCGTAGTTCTCGTAGCCGCAGTAGGGCTCGCTTTTCCTCAGGTCGTGCGGCAACCCGGTGGAACGCAGTATCGGGCCGGTGATGCCCAGCGCCATGCAGCCCGTCAGGTCCAGGTAGCCGACACTCTGGGTGCGGGCCTTCCAGATGGCGTTCTCGTTGAGCAGCTCGCCCATTTGGCGCAGGGGTTGCCGCAACTGCTTGAGGGCTTCGGCGATCTCGTCGGTCGCGTTGGGCGGCAGATCCTGCGCGACGCCACCCGGCCGGATGTACGCGTGGTTCATCCGCAGGCCGCTGATCGATTCGAACACGTTGAGGATGATTTCGCGCGCGCGGAAACCGATGAACATTGCGGTCATCGCGCCCAGTTCCAAGCCGCCGGTCGCCAGTGCGACCAGATGCGACGAGATCCGGTTGAGCTCCATCAACAGCACCCGGATGACGTTTACCCGCTCCGGTATCTCATCGGTGATGCCGAGCAGCTTCTCCACACCCAGGCAGTAGGCGGTCTCGTTGAAAAACGGTGACAGATAGTCCATTCGGGTCACGAAGGTGACGCCCTGGGTCCAGTAGCGGTATTCGAGGTTTTTCTCGATTCCGGTGTGCAGGTATCCGATTCCGCATCGGGCGTCGGTGACGGTCTCGCCCTCGATCTCGAGGATCAGCCGCAACACACCGTGGGTGGACGGGTGCTGGGGCCCCATGTTGACGACGATGCGTTCACCGGGATCCGCGTTGCGCGCGGCGTCGACGATCTGGTCCCAGTCCTGGCCTCCCGCGACGAGGACGGTGTCAGGTTCGGTCATTCCATCTCGGTTTCGGTCATCAGTTGTAGCCCCTGCGCTCGTCGGGTGGGGGTATCTTCGCGCCCTTGTATTCGACCGGGACGCCGCCCAGCGGGTAGTCCTTGCGCTGCGGATGCCCCTGCCAGTCGTCGGGCATCTCGATTCTGGTCAGCGATGGATGCCCGTCGAAGACGATTCCGAAGAAGTCGTAGGTCTCGCGTTCGTGCCAGTCGTTGGTCGGGTAGATCGCAAACAGCGACGGGATATGCGGATCACCATCCGGCGCAGCCACTTCCAGCCTCAGCCGGCGCCCATGGGTGATCGACTGCAGCGGGTAGACGGCGTGCAGCTCCCGGCCGGCCTCGTGCGGATAGTGCACCCCGTTGACGCCCAGACACAATTCGAAGCGCAGATCCGGTTCGTCGCGCAGCCGCTGGGCGACCTGCGGCAGCAGATCCCGGCGGACGTGCAGGGTCAGTTCGTCGCGGTCGACCACGACTTTCTCGACCGCGTCGTCGAATTCGACACCGTCGCGCTGTAGCGCCTCGGCCAGCCGGTCGGCGATGTCGTCGAAATAGCCGCCGTAGGGCCGGGGACTGCTGCCCGGCAGCGTGACCTCGCGCACCAGCCGCCCGTATCCGGAGGTGTCGCCGGTGCCCCGAACCCCGAACATGCCGCGGCGAACATCGATCACTTCTTCGTCGGGTGCGGCGACCGCTTCCTGTGGGTCCTGGTCGGGCGAGCTCATCGCAGCAGCCCGCGCATCTCGATGGTGGGCCGGGCCGCCATGGCGGCCTGCTCGGCTTCGGCGATGGCGGTTTCCCGGTTGACGCCCAGCGGCATTTCCTGAATCTTCTCGTGCAGCTTGAGGATTGCGTACAGGAGCATCTCCGGGCGCGGTGGGCAGCCGGGGAGGTAGATGTCCACGGGAACGATATGGTCGACGCCCTGCACGATCGCGTAGTTGTTGAACATCCCGCCGGAGGACGCGCACACGCCCATGGCCAGCACCCACTTCGGCTCGGCCATCTGGTCGTAGATCTGGCGCAGCACCGGGGCCATCTTCTGGCTGACCCGCCCGGCCACGATCATCAGATCAGCCTGCCGCGGCGTCGCCGCGAACCGCTCCATGCCGAACCGCGCGATGTCGAACCTCGGCCCGGCGGTGGCCATCATCTCGATCGCGCAGCAGGCCAACCCGAATGTCGCCGGCCACAGCGAGTTCTTGCGGACGTAGCCCGCCACCTTCTCGACGGTGGACAGCAGGATGCCACCGGGCAGCTGTTCTTCCAGGCCCACTCTTGCCTCAATCCCAGGTCAGGCCGCCGCGGCGCCACACGTAGGCGTAGGCCACGAAGACCGTGAGCATGAACACCACCATTTCGACCAGCGCGAACGTGCCTAGCGCGTCGTAGCTGACCGCCCAGGGATACAAGAACACGATTTCGATGTCGAAGACGATAAACAGCATTGCGGTCAGGTAATACTTCACCGGAAACCGCTGCCCGCTCGTCGCTTGCGGGCCGCTCACCGGCGCTTCGGTGGGCTCGATTCCACACTCGTAGGCCGCGAGCTTCGACTTGTTGTAGCGCGAAGGCCCGACCACGCTCGCGAGCACAACCGAGCCCACGGCAAAGGCGGCGGCGATCACGCCGAGCACCAGGATGGGTATGTAGACGTTCAAGTCGCTCCAAGATCCGTCGTATGGGCTGCCATCTCGGCGGCCAGGCGGTGACCGGGCTGCTGTGACGAACCGGGTCTGTAGTCCGTCGCAGTGACCTTCAACATAGCGTCGCGACGGCCGGCGCACTTGCCCGGGGTAGTGCTATTCGCCCGGTTTTAACGTCGTGGCATCGGGGTGCGTCGTCGCGGTGCGCCGATGTCGGTGTCAGCGCAGGTGAGGAGCCTAGACGGCGGGGGCGCGGAGCAGCCCGAGCACCGTGCGGCCCAGCACGATGGGGTCGAGGGGATGCGGCACCGCGGCTTCGGCGCGCGACCAGCTGGCCAGCCACGCATCGTCCCGGCGGCCGGTGAGCACCAGGATCGGCGGGCAGGTCGCAAGTTCGTCTTTGAGCTGTTTGGCGATTCCCATGCCGCCGGTCGGGGTCGCCTCCCCGTCGAGAATGGCCAAGTCGATGCCGCCCTCATCCATCGTGCGGATCACCATCGGGCCCGTCGCCACCTCGACGTAGCTCAGCTCCGGTAGATCCGGGTGCAGATGCTTGCCCAGTGCACGCATCACCTTTTCGCGGGTGTCGGCGTTGTCGCTGTAGACCAGGATCCGCACGGGGCCGGTGGAGTCGGGCACGGTCAGATGGTACTGGTGCGGCGCCGGCCTTACCTGGGCGCCCGAGCAAAGACGGCTTCCGCCGCCGCCGTCGCCGTCGCGCCGATCATGCCGAACTTGTTCCAGCCCAGATCGAATTGGGATCGATCGACCTTGGTTTGGCCGGAGATCCGGATCGAGCCGTCATCGAGCTCGGTGATCGTGACGGGCAGGGGCAGCGGCGCGGTGATGCCTTTGATGGTCAAATTGGCCCGCAGGTCAGCGGCCCTGCCCTTGGTCGGCTGCACCCCGGTGACGACGACGCTGATCTCGCCGAACCGCTCGACGTCGAAGAAGTCGGCCGAGCGCAGGTGCCGATCGCGACGTCCGATGCCGGTGCTCAGCGATGCGGTCCGGATGTCGAGGCGACCGAAAACGGCGCCCTTGCCGGTCAGTTGTCCGTCGCCGCTGAACTCGGTGAAGCGCCCTTTGACGTTCAGCAGGCCCCACTGGTTCCTGATCTTGAAGGTGATGGCCGAGCGATTCGGAACCAGGTTCCACACGCCGGACATCTCGGGATCGGTCAGCAGCGTTTCCAGGGTCGTCATCGTCACCTCGTCGGTTGATCGATCAACGGTGCGATCTGCGCAGGGTCGAAGTATTCGTCGATCCGCTCGATCAGAGCGTCTGTACCCACCCTGATCACGATGCATACCCGCATAGCGATCGACTGGCCCGCATGGCCGGTGGCGTGCAGGATGTGCTGCTGGACGAAGCCGCCGACCGGTCCGTCACCGAAGAGCTGACGGTCAAGAATCTCGTAGTGACGCTCGGTGGTCGCGGTTATGAACCAGTCGATAACCCGCAGCGCGCGGGCCTTGTCGTCGTCGCGGCGGGCACCCACCCGCCACACCGCGACGTCGCTGCTCCACAGCCGATCGACCGCCGCCATGTCGCTCTTCTCGATCGCCGTGAACAGGCGGTCGGCCACGTCAACGATGGTCTCCGCGGTGATGGCGGGCATGTGACTGTCTCCTCTTCGCTGCTATTCGGTGTCGTATCCCGGGTGGGCAACCGCCAACCGACGTCGTACCAGAGTGCGCAAGCAGGCGGTGACGTCATCGGCGCGCGCATCCAGCTCGCCGGCCCGAATGGCGGCGGCGAGCTGTTCCTCGTCGGCGACGCCGAGGCCGGCCAGCGCCGCACCGCATTCTTCGTCACCTTCGTCGAGCAGCTCGCGCTCGACGATGCGCAGCGCGTTGGCGGCCACCCTGGCGTGGAAGTTGACCTGCCCACTGGTCGCCGCCCGGACATCGGTTTCCAGGAACTCGGCCACCGCGGCGACGAGTTCGGCCGCGAGGGGGCGGCCATAGGCACCGATCACGGCCGAGCCTCCTCGAGCAGGCCGAGGAGGTCCCACTCGGTCTCACTGACGCGGCGGCCGATCGCGGCCAACTCCACTGAGCGGAATTGACCGCTCAAATGCCGCTCCGCCTGGTGACGGCAGATGACTCCCCAACGCAGCGTGGCCAGCATCAGCCACCAATGGAACGCCACTCGATCGACGGTAGTCGCGCTGGCCTGCTCGTAGGCGCGCAGGAAACTCTCGATACTGCCGAGGCCTCCGGCCCCGAGGCTGGCCGGGGCGCCGAACCGCCAGGCCCGGATACAGAACCAGGCCAGGTCTTCGTATGCCTCGCCGACGTGTACCAGTTCCCAGTCCAGAACGGCGGCCAGGTCGGATCCGTCGACGATGAGGTTTCCCATTCGGTAGTCCCCGTGCACGAGCACGCTGGGCGAGGGTTCCGGCTTGCGGGCGGCCAGCCACCGAAACCCCCACTCAAAGGTGGCTGTGGTGTCGCCCATGGCATCAAGTCGCTCGCGCCATTCCAGAAGCTGGTCCTCGTGAGTCAGCCCGGGCAGGTTCGGGTCGGCGCGGTGGATGGCCGCCAGCGCCTGGGCGCACTGCAGCAGCAGCCGCGCCCGGCCCGTTGCGTCGAGCTGACGCTGGATGCGCCGGACGATGGTCTCGCCCTTGATCTCGTCACAGATGAGAAATGGATTGCCCAGCGCGCCAACCGAATCGTCGGCGACCAGGATCCGGGGGACCGGTGCGCCGGCCGCCGCCGCCGCGGCCTGGGCGCGGGCTTCGAGCTCCATGCCGGCGTGCACGTCGTCGGGTGGACCGGTGCGCAGGATCAGCGAAACGCGTTGCTCGCCCGTGACGGCCTCGAACGCCCAGGTGGTGCGGCTGGCGCCGCCGGTCAGTGCGCGCAGATTCTCGATCGTGGCGGTGCTACCGAGCGCCGGCGCCAGCACGACAGCCAGTTTGGCGGCCAGCTCCGCCGAATCTTGCTGGGCCGTCACTTGTGGCCAAACTTGAACAGCCGCTGCGCCACCCGGCGAATCTGGATCTCCTCGGCGCCCTCGGTGATCCGGTAACGGCGGTGATGGCGGTAGATGTGCTCGAAGGGCTCGTGTCGGCTGTAGCCGAGGCCGCCGAAGATCTGCATCGCCCGGTCGGCGGCGTCGCAGACGAGTCTGTTGGCCCGGTAATTGGCCATCGACACCTTGTCCGATACCTCCATGTGGTGGTCGCGGTCCAGATGCCAGGCCGCGTACTGCACCAGCAGCCGCACCATCTGGGCTTCGGTCTGCAGCTCGGCCAGCGGCCATTGCACGGCCTGGTTGACCGACAGCGGCTTGCCGAACACCGTGCGCTTGCCGGCGTACTCGGCGGCGCGGTCGATGCAGTATTGCGCCGCACCCAGGCTGCTTGCCGCCTGCCGAATCCGGTTCTCGTGCAAAAAGGTTTGCGCGACCTCCAACCCGCGGTCCACCTCACCCAGCACCGCATCGGCAGCCACCCGCACATCGGTCAACTCGACCTCGCCGTGGTCGGTCGGCATGTTGAACGTCCACCAGTAGTAGGGGACGTTGAATCCGGGCGCGTCGGTCGGCACGAGGAACGCGGTGATGCCCACGGCCGCCCCCGGCTCACCGGAGGTGCGGGCGAAGATCAGGTCGTGGGTTGCGCGATGCACCCCGGTGTTGAACCGCTTGGCGCCGTTGATGACCCAGCCGTCGCCGTCGGGTTGGGCGTGCGTTTCCAGCCAGGTGGCGTCGGAGCCGTGCCGCGGCTCTGTGAGGCCGAATGCCATGGAGCGTTCCCCGGTGATCAGGGCCTCCGACCAAACGCGGCGTTGCTCGTCGGTGCCGAAGCGTTCCATCATGATCACCTGCGGGAAGTTCCCGACGATCGACGACTCGTTCTGCAGGTCGTTGTGCAGGCCAAGGCCCTTGTGCGCCAGGTGCTCCCGGATGACGGCCATGTCCAGGTTGGTTCCGTTACGGCCGCCCAGTGACGCCGGCAACCCATAGCGCAGCCAGCCCGCCCTGTCGGCTCGCCTGCGCATCTCAGCGAGCAGGTCCTCCCACTCGCGGGACGGGATGCCGTCGTTGTCCCAATCGGTGCGGGCATGCTCTCGGCGGTGGTCGAAATATTGCATGTGGTCGCGTTCCAGCGGCTTGATCTCGGCCTCGATGAACGCGTCCATCTCGCTGAGCAGGCCCGGAAGATGTTCTGGTAGAGCGAAATCCACGATGATTACTCCTTTGGAAAGGCTTAAGCGCCGTACAGGGTTCTCTTCCAGATCGTAGACAGGGTGACGATGGCGTCTTGGTCGCTGATTTCCAGGCCCAGGCCGGACGGCCCCACGAACACGCTGGTGAAGTTCTCGAACAGCAGCGCGATGGCCGCCGCGGTGTGTTGGGGGTTGAGTTCGGCTCCGTAACCCTGCGCCTGGGCGCGGCGCACCGAGGCGGCCACGATGTCCATGCCGAAGCGCCGGAATTCGTTCTGGACGGCCGCGAAGCGTTGCTGGGTGGCGGCCAGCTGGGCCACGGCGATCATGATCCCGATGTTCTGCTTGAAGATGTTCCAGTAGCCCGTCACCACCGAGGTGAAGAACGCATCATCGTCGGGCGAGTCCGGCAGGTGCACGCGGAGCCCGGACGGCGTCACGACGTCGTGCAAGAACGACTCCGCCAGGGCGGCCAGCAGGTCTTCCTTGTCGGCGAAATACCGGTAGAACACCGCCGGCGACTTGCCCGCGGCCGAAGTGATGTCGGCCAGCGTGGTGCCGTGAAAGCCCCTTTCGGCGAACAGCTTGCGGGCGGCCTGTTCGATGGCCTGCCTGGTCTGGCGGCCCTTGGCGGTCAGGGTTTCGGCCGGCGTCAATTCCGTGTCCGGTCACCGGCGCGCAACAGGGCACTCGGCAGGTCGTGGCCGACAACCGATTTCGCGACCTCGGCCGCGGCGATGGCGGCGCGCAGATCGACGTCGACGTCGATATCGCTGTCCCGCAGCAGGTACACCAGGTCCTCGGTCGCGATGTTGCCGGTGGCGCCCGGCGCGAACGGGCAGCCGCCCAGCCCGCCGACCGAGGCGTCCAGCCTGGTGACCCCGGAGCCGACCGCCGCGTACGCGCTGGCCAGCCCGGCGCCGCGGGTGTTGTGGAAATGCCCGCCCAGCGGCATGTCGCCGATCACCGGACGCAGTTGCGCGATAAGCGAACTCACCCGTCGTGGCGTGGTGGTGCCGATGGTGTCGGCGATCGAGAACCGGTCGACACCCCGATCGCGGGCGGCCGCGCCGATCTCGAGCACCCGCTGGGGCGGGGTGGGCCCCTCGAAGGGGCAATCCCACGCGGTGGCGACGATGACCTCGACGGTGACACCGCTGTCGTGCGCGATGGCGACGATCTCCCCGATCTGCTCGGTGGCCTCGGCGCTGCCGCGTCCCACGTTGGCCTCGCTGAATGCGTCGCTGGCCGCCACCACGTACTCGATCGACCGCAGTCCCGCGGCGACCGCGCGTTTGGCGCCGTTGGGACTGGCCACCAGGGCGGAGAACTCGATGTCGGGGTACTCGTGCAGCCGCGCGGCGAGTTCGGCGGCGTCGGCCATCGAGGGCACCTTCGACGGGGAAACGAAGGCGGTGGCCTCCACCTCCCGAACCCCGGTGGCGGCCACCGCCGCCAGCAGTTCCAGCTTGGCCGCCAAGGGGATTGGCGCTTCGATCTGCAGGCCGTCGCGCAGCGACACCTCGCGAATGTCCACGTGCTGGTTCACAGCACCTCCTCGGCACGCAATTCTTCGAGCTCCTCGGCGGTCTTGCCCAGCAGCCCGATGTAGACGTCGTCGTTGTGCTGTCCCGGACGCGCGGGACCGGCATTACGGACGGTGCCCGGCGATTCGGAGAGCACCGGCACGACGCCCGGTCCCAGCACGTTGCGCTCGATGGCATCGTCATAGTGTTCGACCAGCATGCCGCGGGCCCGCAGCTGCGGGTCGTCGACCACCTCGGCGACGGTGTTGATCGGTCCCGCGATAACGCCTGCGGCGCTGAGGGTTTCGATGATCGCGCCGGGTTGGCGCTCGGCGGCCCACGCGCCGATGATCTTGTCGAGTTCGTCCTGGTTGCGGCCGCGGGCGCCGTGGGTGGCGAACCGGTCGTCGGCGGCCAGTTCGGGACGTCCCATCGCCGTGCACAGGCGGGCGAACACGGTGTTTTGGTTGGCCGCGATCACCACCCAGGAGCCGTCGGCGCTGCGGTAGATGTTGGACGGCGCGATGCCCTCCAGCCGGGTGCCCGACGGGCCCCGCACCACGCCGCCGACGTCGTAGTCGGGGATCGTGGATTCCTGTACGGCCAAGCATGATTCGGTCAGCGCGACGTCGACCACCTGCCCATGCCCGGTCACGCTGCGCCGGTACAACGCTGCCAGCGCGCCCTGGGCGCCGAACATGCCGGCGAGGCTGTCGCCGAGCGAGAGCGCCAGCCGGGGCGGCGGGCCGCCGGGGAAACCGTTGAGGTGCCGCAGCCCGCTGGCGGCCTCGGCCACCGAGGCGTAGCCGGCCTTGTGCGCGTCGGGCCCGCTCTGCCCGTAACCGGATACCCGGACCAGGATGATGCCCGGGTTGCGGTCACTGAGCACGTCGTAGCCCAGGTTCCATTTCTCCAGGGTGCCCGGACGGAAGTTCTCCACCACGATGTCGGACTTCTCGATCAGATCAAGGAAAAGCTCCCGGCCACGCGGGCGGCGCAGGTCGAGCGTGATGACCCTCTTGTTGCGCGCGTGCACCGTCCAGAAGACGTGGTGCCCGTTGAGTTGGGCCTGGCCCCAGGTCCGCAGCGGGTCGGGAGCGCCGGGGGGTTCGACCTTGATGACGTCGGCGCCCATGTCGCCGAGGAGCCGGCCCGCGAACGGCCCGGCGATCAGGGTGCCGAGCTCGAGCACCCGAATGCCGTCCAGCGGGCCCGTGACCATTACTCGGCACTCGCGAAGTCGTGTCGGACCAGCCAGTCGGTGACGACGCCGACCGCTTGGCGCAGCTTATCCCGTTGGTCGGGGCCGGCGTAATAGTGTGTGGCTCCGGGAATTTCGTGCATCTCCTTGTCGGGGTGCCCGATCGCCTCGAAAAGCCTCCGGGTGTGGCTGGGCGTGCAGGCGTCGTCGGCCAGGTTACCGATCACCAGCGCCGGGACCGCAAGATCGCGCCCGCACGCCACCCCGTCGCCGCGGGCGTCGTCGTAACTCCATTGCGACAGCCAGCCCCGCAGCGTGGAGAAGCGGGCCAACCCGACCGGGCTCATGTTCACCACTCGAGGATCGCCCAGGTAGCAGGTCCCGGGGGTGCGTTCGTTGGGATCGACGCTGGGGTCCAGCCAGCGCGGGTCGGCCATGGTGCCGTGCACGACGAACCCGAACTCTGCAACATCTGAGTCGGGGCGCCCCGATGATTTCAATTCGGCCAGTTTGTCCTTGACCCACGCGGTGATGCGGCGGTTGCGGTCGATCTGGGCCTCCCGGTACCGGGCGAGAAACTCCTGGCTGTACGGCGGTTGGTTGGGGTTGTCCGAGTTGTACAGGTCCAGTTCAGGATCGCGCTTGGTCGGATCGGATTCGTCGAGGATGGAGGCGTCCAGCCATTCGGTCAGCGTCCCGTGCCGGCTGATGTGCGCGGCGAGCAGCATGACGCCGTCGGCGGGGGGCAGGTCCAGCGCGGTGAGGTCGGGGCCGTCGCCCGACGGGCTCGACGTGATGGTCGCGTGCTGGGCCTGCTGCTGGTAGAACATCGACAGCGAACCGCCCCCGCTCCACCCGGCGAGCACCACCTTTGCGTACCCGAGCCGCTTTTTGGCGTCCTTGATGCACTCGCCGAGATCCTCGACCACCTTCTCCATCAGCAGTGCCGAGTCGGTGCCGCGGAACCGGCTGTTGCAGTAGATGACGTGGTGGCCGGCCCGGGCCAGCCCGTTGATCATCGGCAGGTACGCGCCGCCGCCGATCGGGTGCATGAACACCAGCACGGTGTCCGACGGCTTGGTTTTTGGCTTGAGCAGATAGCTTTCCAGCACGGTGATCTCGGCGAGCCCGCCGTAGACGTCGCGGACCCCCGAATTATTCTGGAACGCAACGAGATAGGGAATTCGGTCGTAGTCGTGTTTCATCAGTGCTGTCCCAGGTCGTGGGCGAGCACCTCGGCGGAGGGTGTCAGCCGGTGGCGGGTGTCGACGGCGATGACCTGCCAGTCCACGCGCGAATGCTCGTCGAATTTGCGTCGCGCCCGCTCACGGGCTTTCTCCGGCGCGCCGTGGTGAACCCCTTGCGGTGCATGGGTGATCAGGCCCGGCGGCATCGGGATGCCGTAGAGCGAACCGCCGTGGAAGAAGGCGATCTCGTCGTAGTCGACGTTGCGGTGATACCAGGGCGTGCGTTCGGTGCCGGGGACGCCCTCGGCGGGCTTGGGCAGGAAGTTCATCACGTAGACGCCGGTGGCCTGCATGAACAGATGGACCGTCGGCGGCAGGTGAACGCTGTCGGAGGTGACGACGTTGTAATCGTCGATGTTGAAGGTGAACGCGAAGTTGTCACCGCGCCAGCCTTCGACATCGATCGGATTGTGTTGGTAATAAAGCGTTGTCGGGCCACCCTCATGGACGAGCCGGACCTCGTACTCGTCGCGGTCGTCATCTTCGATTGGGGCAGGGTCGGGGATGGTGGCCTGCGACGGGTCGAACGGGAAGTGCCGGCCCAGCGCGCCGGGCGGTGGCACCCGGAACTCGTCGCTGGCCTCGATCATCAGCAGCGTCGTCTCGGCATCGGGCACCTGGCGCCAGGTACACGCCTTCGGGATGTAGACCCAGTCGCCCCGCCGGTAGCGCAGAGGGCCGAACTCGGTTTCGACCAGGCCGGTGCCTTGGTGCACGAAGCACAGCAGGTCCCCGTCGACGTGGCGGGTATAGAACGGCATCGGGTCGTGGCGGCGGCTCAACAGAATTCGGCAGTCGTCGTTGCTGAACATCAGCAGGGGCCCGCCGCTGGCGTCGGTGGCGTCGCTGGGCTTGAGCTCGCCGGTGAGCACGTCGATGGGCCGCAGCGGGCCGACCGAACGATAGGCCGTGGGGTCGTGGCGGCGGTAGATGTTGGCGGTCCGGCCGGTGAACCCGCCGCGCCCCAGCTCGTCGTCCTTGAGCCCGTCCAGATCAGCATGGAGCCGGCGTGGCGTTTTCCCTTTTCGCAGGTGGACGAAGGATTCCATCGGGGCTCCCGAGCGCTGGTGGTGTCAAAACTGAAAGTGACATTACTTTTTGTTTTGCTGGCGCACAAGGGGGTCGCCGCGGGCAATGGCACGCTTGTGGACAAACAGTCGACCCCTTCTGCGCTGAGGCTTGTGTTGCCCTCAATCGCGGACTCGCAGCACCACTTTCCCTTTGGCGGTGCGATTCTCAAGCGATGCGACCGCCGCGGCGGCCTCCTCCAGCGGGTAGACCTCCGGCGTCGGGGGAGGCAGCTCACCCGAGCTGAGCAGGCCCTCGAGGCCGGCCCACTGCTCGGCCAGCGCGTTCGGGTGCGTCGCAGTCCAGGCACCCCAGCCCACGCCGACGACGTCAATGTTGTTGAGCAGCAGCCGGTTCACCTTCACGGTCGGAATCTCCCCGCCGGTGAACCCGATGACCAGCAGCCGCCCACCCGGCGCAAGCGAGCGCAGCGAATCGGTGAACCGGTCGCCGCCGACCGGGTCGACCACCATATCGACGCCGCGACCGCTGGTGAGCTCCTTGACCGCATCCTTGAACCCCTCGGCCAGCACCACATCGGTGGCCCCGGCGGCCGTCGCGACGTCCGCCTTCTCTTCGCTGCTCACGACCGCGATGGTGCGGGACGCCCCAAGCAGGGATGCCAGCCGCAGCGTCGAAGTCCCGATCCCGCCGGCCGCCCCGTGCACCAGCACGGTCTCGCCCTGCTGCAGCCGGCCACGCACGGTCAGCGCGAAGTACATCGTCAGGTCGTTGAACAGCAGGCCGGCACCCGCCTCGAAGCTCACGTTGTCCGGCAGCTTGAACACCCGGTCCGGCGACAACACCGCGACTTCGGCCATGCCGCCGCTGAGCATCGTCAACCCCACGACCCGGTCGCCGGCTTTCACGTGTGTGTTGTCCGGCGCCGACCGCACCACCCCGGCGATTTCCGCTCCGAGTACGAATGGCGGGTCCGGCCGGTATTGGTAAAGACCTCGGGTGAGCAGCGCGTCCGGGAATGCCGCGCCGGCCGCGTGCACCTCGACGACCACACCGTCACCCGTGGGTTCGTCGACCTCCGTCACCTCGATCGCATCCGGACCATCCAGCCGAGTCACCTGTGCAGCTCGCATGGTCGGTCAGCCTAGTGCCGGCTCAGAATCCGCCGGCGACCCGTACCACCGCGCGGCCGGAGAACGCGCCGGCGCGGACCTGGTCGAGCACGCCGACGACATCTTTGACGTCCACGTCGCTGGTGACCGCGTCAAGATGGCGCGGCCGCAACGAGTCACTCAGCAGGGCCCACAATGCTCGGCGGCGGCCGATCGGCATAAGCACCGAGTCCATCCCCAGCAGGGCGACCCCGCGCAGGATGAACGGCATCACCGTGGTGTGCAGCGCGGGACCACCGGTCAGGCCGCTGGCGGCCACCGCCCCGCCGTAGTCCACCGCGCTGAGCACATCGGCCAGGGTCGCGCCGCCAACACAGTCCACCCCTGCCGCCCAGCGCGCCTTGGCCAGCGGCCGCGGTTTGGCGTCGGGGTCCTCGGGCAGCCGCCCGATAACCTCCGCGGCACCAAGCTCTTTCAGCAATTCGGCTGCCCTTTCCTTGCCGGTCGAGGCCACCACCCGATATCCGGCCGCCGCCAGCAGGTCCACGCTGACGGAGCCGACGCCGCCGGAGGCGCCGGTGACGACGACCGACCCCGCGCCGGGTTCGATACCCCAGTCGATCAGCGCCTGCACGCTCATCGCGGCGGTGAAGCCCGCGGTGCCGATCGCGGCGCCGTCGTGCGGACTCAGGTTGCCGAGCGCCACCACCTGGTCGGCCGGCAGCCGCGCGTATTCGGCGTAGCCGCCGTGGTGGCCGGTGCCGATCTGATACCCGTGGGCCAGCACCTCGTCGCCGACGGCGAAGTCGGGTGACTGCGACTCGACGACCTCGCCGGTTAGGTCGATGCCCGGCACGACCGGATAGCTGCGCACCACGCCGCCGCCCGGTGTCAATGCCAGCGCGTCCTTGAAGTTGACGCTCGAATACAGCACCCGGATCGTCACGTCACCTGGCGGTAGGTCCGACGGGCTCAGTGTCTCGACCGACGCGGTTATCCGGTCGCCGTCTTGGCGCGCGACAAGCGCTTGAAACGTGTCCATACCGACGACGCTAACCTCACCCCATGGATCCCTTTCCACTCGGTGGGTTTTCCGTTGCGCGCATCGGCTTCGGTGCCATCCAGCTTCCCGGCCGTGGAGCTTTCGGGCCGCCGCGTGACCGTGATGAGGCGCTCGCGGTGCTGCGGCGCGCGGTCGAGCTCGGCGTCAACCACATCGACACCGCGCAGTTCTACGGCCCGAATGTCTCCAACGAACTCATCCGCGAGGCCCTTCACCCCTATCCGGCGAACCTGGCGTTGGTCAGCAAGGTCGGCGCGCGCCGCGACGACGCCGGCGGCTGGGTGCCCCTCGTCGACCCCGCCGACTTTCGCTCGGATATCGAGGCCAACCTTCGAACGCTTGGCGTCGACCAGCTGGCGGTGGTGAATCTGAGGCTCATCGACAGCGACCGCCCGGACGGGCACTTCGACGAACTGCTTTCCGTCATGATCGACGCCCGCGACGAGGGATTGATCGGCGGGATCGGGCTGAGCAACGTCACCCGTGAGCACTTGCTGCACGCGTTACAGCGCACCGAAATTGCTTGCGTGCAAAATGCTTTCAGTCTTGCGGACCGGTCCTCCGCTCCCGTGCTGCAGGAGTGCACGGCGCGCAGTATCGCGTTCGTCCCGTTCTTCACCCTGAGATCGCCGTTTGCGCCGCCGGATCAGGTGCTCGGGCACGAAGTCGTGCGGCTGACCGCGGCGCGACTAGGGCACACGCCGGCACAGGTCGCGTTGGCGTGGACGCTGAGCGTGGCGCCCAACGTGCTGCTGATCCCCGGCACCTCCTCGGTGCCCCACCTCGAGGAGAACATGAACGTCGCCTCCATCGAGCTGGACGGGGACACCCGCCAGCAGCTGAGCGCGGCTGCCGCATAGCTTTACTCAAAACGAGTGGGGGCCAAGTCTTCCCCACGCGACGACCGCGGCCATGATCACCAGCACCACGTTCACGGCCACGTTGGGGAATTCGCCCCGCCGGGCGTGGGTAACGATGGCGCCCATCATGACGAACACCAGTCCAACGGCGGCCAGCGGCGCCAGAATCGGTGCAATGTGGACCAAGGGGGGCGCGATCAGTCCGATGGCGCCGAGCACTTCGGCGAGACCGAGCGGTTTGATCAGGCGAGCCGGAAAGTCGTCAACCCAGCCCCCGAGACTCTTCGCGAGTCGGTCCCGGGGCTGTACCAGTTTGACGGTGCCGGCCGCGGCGAAGACGAGCGCAAGCACGATCTGGAGTGTCCATAGCAGGGCATTCATTGCTGTCCTTTCTCTTACACGGTTGAGGTGGATGGCGCTGGGGCAGCATGCATGCCGCGCACGCAAGCGACGATGCCTACGGCGTCGGTTGCCTCGGTGCCGCTCCACGCGATGTGCAGATCCGGGCGGACCAGAACCAGCCGGTGCTGGTACAGGTCGGCCAGCGCGGGATCGGTGAGGGTTAGATGCCGGATGGGCAGGCCGACGCGAGCGGCCTCGCTGCGCAGCCGAGAAGATTGGCCGTTGTCGTCCAGCGCGTCAACGAGAGTGAAGCCGGGGCCGAATTGGTCGAAGAGGGTGTCCCGCTCGCCCAGCGCGATGTTGGGTGCGCGATGGCCGGGCCGGACCGTGGGGGCGAAAGTTCGGCGGTCCCACGGTGGGGCGGTGCTGCCGTCGGGCACCACGACCGGTGAGTCGTCGTAGCGCACGTCGAGTTCGATTCCGAGGCTGACGTTTTCGGCGTTGTTGGTGGCCAGGAACTGTGCGACCTGCTGTTGCCCGTCGTCGTTGTGTGAGTTGACCAGGTCGCGGTATTGCAGGATGACCGCGGCGTTTTCCAGGCAGGCATTCCGGTTGCGTTCCCCGACTGGACGCCGCTCGACCTCGTAGCTGGCCAGCAGCGCCGCGCCGCCCCAACCCTGAAGGGCCGCAGCGAGTTTCCACCCGAGGTTGACGGCGTCGCCGAGTCCGGTGTTCATGCCGTATCCCCCGGTGGGGATCATGGTGTGCGCCGCGTCGCCGGCGAGCAGGATCCGGTCACGGCCGTATGAGTCGGCCAGCATGGCGTTGGGCCGCCAGACGCTGGACGCGAGGATTTCGTCGATGGCGATCGGGCGACCCAGGGCGCGGGCGACGAACTCCCGGGGGTCACCGATCGGGTCGGGATCGTCGACCTGTGCGCCCAGGTCTAGGTGCAGAGTCCAGGTGTCGATCTCGTTCTGCGCGATCAGTACCGCGCCGTTGGACGCGTACAGATGCCAGAACTGGCCCAGGGCACGCAGATTCGACAAATCTACGGAGCGGAAATGCACCAGGGCAAAGTTGGTGAAATCCTTCAGGCCGTCCATTTCGATGCCCAGTTCGGCGCGGACCCGGCTGGAGGCCCCGTCGCAGCCAATTAGGTAGTCGGCGTGCACGGTGACGGTGTTGCCGTCGCTGTCCGCCAGCTGGGCGGCCACCAGATCGCCGATCTGCACGCAAGTTTGGAGTCGCCATCCTTGCCGGACGTCGACGAGCGGGTCGCGGTGCGCGCGGTTCATCATCATCGCCTCGAAGATCGCCTGCGAGCAGCGCTGCCAGGGTTGTCCCGGGATGCCGCCATCGGCGGTGGCGGCGATGACCTCGCGCTGCTCGTCAACCGACGGCTGCCGCCAGCGTCCGTGGACGGGCCCGTCAAGACCCGCGGCGAAGATGACGTCAAAGGAATGCTGGGCGCCCACCCCGACGGCCCGCAGCTCGGCGTCGACGCCCAGTCGGCGCAGCAGTTCCATGCTCGCGCCGTTGGTGATGTCCATCTTCGGAAACAGCGTGGTGTGCTCGTTGCGTTCGGCCAGGATGCTTGGCACGCCATGACGGGACAACTCGGCGGCCAGCACCAGCCCGGTCGGTCCTCCGCCTGCGATCAGGACGGGCGTGCGCAGTGGTTGGGTCATGGCGACAAACTCCTGGGTGCTCGGTCCGGTGACCCATAAGCTAGAACTTAAATTGCTAACTGTCAACTTTTAAATTGGCGACCGACATGGAATGATTGAGGGCGTGACCACTGAAACCAAGCCCGAACGCCCGCGCGGGCGTCCGAGGGCGTCGGATTCGATGCCGATCGAGGAGATACTGGAAAAGGCGCTGAGCATGTTCGCCACGGTCGGGTACGACGGGATGTCGCTGCGCACCCTCAACCGTGAGTTGGGGGTCAGCCACAACCTGGTCTATCAGCGCTTCGGCACAAAAGATGAGCTGTGGCGCGCGGCGGTCGACTTCGGCTTCGGTCGTTTGATGCGGCACCTGCAGGGCCTGTTTGACCCAACCGTGAGCGACCCGCTGGAGCAGCTGCGGCTGGCTGCGCACCGATTTGTGGTGTTCTCTGCCGACCATCCGGAGCTGGTCGCGTTGATGAACATCGAGGGCCGCCAAGACACCGACCGTCTGGCCTACATTTACGACACCTACATCGAGCCCATGCTCGCCGACGTCGGGCGGCTGCTCAACCACCTCGCCGACGAGGGAGTGATCCGCCCAATTCCGTTGCGGACCTTCCATTTCTTGCTGGCCCACGGTGCCACCGCGCCTCATGCGCTGGTACCGCTGGCCAACAAGTTCGATGCGACTTCTCCACTCGAGCCGGCCGCTATCGAGGAACATGCGCAACTAGTTTCGACCCTGTTTGTGGAGGGTCTGCGGCTGGCGCGTCGGTGAGCGCCGGGCTCCCTACTTGAGTTGGGACGACGAAAGGCCCAGCAACCGGCGCGCGACCACCAGCTGCTGAATCTGTTGGGTGCCCTCGAAGATGTCCAGGATCTTGGAGTCGCGGCCCCACTTCTCCAGCACCGATTGCTCGGAATAGCCTGCGGTGCCCGCCAATTCGATGGACTTGAGGGTAACGTCACTGGCCATCCGGCCGGCCTTGGCCTTGCTCATCGACGCTTCCTTGGAGTTGGGGATCTGGTTGTCGGCCTGCCAGGCCGCGCGCAGCGACAGCAGGTAGCTCGCCTCCCAATCGGCCTCCATCCGCAGGAACTCGGCCGCCGCGGCGCTCTGGGCGTGCGACGGCCTGTCATAGCTGATCTCCAAGCCGGCCGCGGTGAGGATCTTGCGGATTTCCTCCAGCGCGGCACGGCCGATCCCGACGGCCATGGCGGCAACGATCGGCCGGGTGTTGTCGAAGGTCTCCATCACTCCCGAAAAGCCTTTGCCGACCTCAATTTCCGGGTTACCCAGCAGGTTGTCTTTGGGAATGCGCACGTTGTCGAACCGGATTGTCGCGGTATCAGAGCCCTTGATGCCGAGTTTGTGCTCGAGCCGCTCGACCGTGACGCCGGGGTGCTCACGCGGCACGACGAACGACTTGATCGCCGCGCGGCCTTGTGACTTGTCGAGCGTGGCCCACACAACGATGTGGGTGGCGCGCGAACCGGCGGTGACGAAGATCTTCTCGCCGTTGATGACGTACTCGTCGCCGTCCAGCGTGGCAGTCGTCGACACCGCTGCCGAGTCCGATCCGAAACTCGGCTCGGTGATGGCCATCGCCGCCCACACCTTGCCCAAGCGCTCCAGCTGTTCGTCGGTGGCGACCGCGGAGATGGCCGCATTGCCCAACCCCTGATAGGGGACCGACAGCAGCATCGCCAGGTCGCCCCAGCTGGCTTCCATCGTTTGGAGCAGCGCGGCCATGTTGGCGCCGTTGTGGTTTTGATCCCTGCCTTCGTCCTCGTCGCGGAGCGCGTCCGCGCCGGCGAACTCGAACGATTCGGAGGCTCCCTCGAACAGATTGATCAGGGTGTCGAGTTCGATCGGGTAGGCGTGTTCCTTCAGGTCATATTTGCGGGCGATCGGCCGCATCATCTCGGCGGCGCCCTGATGGGTCTTGACGATCACCGCTTGCAGCTTGCGGGGCAGTTCCAGATTGATTGCCATGATTGAACTTTCGATAGTCCGGGTCAGATGACGGCTCAGATAACTACGACGCCCTCGGCCACGCCAATGGCGCGCAGGTCGCGGTACCAACGCTCGACCGGGTGTTCCTTCGTGTAGCCGTGGCCGCCGAGCAGTTGCACGCCGTCCAGGCCGATCTGCATGCCCTTGTCGGCGCCGAGGCGCTTGGCCAGCGCCGCCTCGCGGGTGAAGGGGAGGCCCTGTTCGGCGCGGGCGGCGCCGCGCCAGGTGATCAGCCGCAGCCCGTCCAACTCGATGGCGATGTTGGCGCACATGAACGCCACGGCCTGACGATGGGCGATCGGCTCGCCGAATGCGTGGCGTTCTTTCACGTACGGGACGACGTAGTCGAGCACCGCGTGCGAGGTGCCGACCGCCAGCGCCGCCCAGCCCAGCCGGGACAGCGCGATCGCCTCTGAATAGTCGGCGTCGGTGGATTCGTCCTCGCCCAGCCGGGCGTCCAGCGGGACCGACACCCCGGACAGCTCGACCTGGCCCAACGCCGCCGCGCGAATTCCCATGCTCGGATCCGCCTTGACGGTAAGGCCTTTCGTGGACGACTCGACGATGAACAGCGCCGGCTTGCCATTCAGCTGCGCTCCGACGATGAACAGCTCGGCGTCGGCCGCGGCGGGCACCAATGACTTCACGCCGTCGAGCCGGTACCCGCTCGGGGTGCGCACCGCGGTGGTCTTCAGCCGGGTGGGGTCGAACAGCGGCTGCGGTTCGGCGATTGCCACGCAGGCCTGCGGGACATTTTCGCCGGCGAACTCGCGAAGGTAGGTGGCCTGCTGGTCGGCGCTGCCCCATTGGGTCAGCGCGGACGCCACGCCCCCGGGCGCGAGAATCGGCAACGCCAGGCCCATGTCGCCATAGGCGAGCGCCTCGGCCGCCAACACGTTGGTCACGCTCGACCGGTGTGCGGCGATGCCCTCAAAATCCTCCGGGATGTTGATGGCGGTGATGCCCAACTCCGCGGCCTTCGCGATCAGGTCGGGCGGGTAGCTCGCGGCCTCGTCGGCGTCGTGGGCCGCGGGTCGCAGCACCTCCTCGGCGAATTCATCGAGGGTCTCGACGATCATCCTCTGCTCGTCGTCGGGCGTCAGATCGAAGTAGTCCTTGCCGCTGGACTTGAGCCGGGTCGGTCCACCGCGGAGGTTCTGGACCCGCTTGAACTGGCGGGAGGTGGCGGTGGTGGTGGCGAATATCGTCTTCGTGCCGTAGCGCAGGCCGCGGTTGAGCGGGTCGCGCAGATGGTATTTGTCCAGAAACTCCTGGCCGACGATCGGGGTGAGCACCGCGATGGCCATGTCGATCGCGGTCCGTTTGTGCGGCTCCAGCCCGACACCGGTCTTGCGGCCGCGCCGCTTAAAGCGCGAGCGGGAAGTTTTTGAAGTCCGTTTTGGACCCGAAAGGGTGTCCATCATTTCAGCAGCCTCGGTCGTTGGGGCGATGCGGATAAGCGTATCTTACTCCGGAGTAAGATAGAAGGGCTGGTGTTAAGTACTTCACACCTCCGACGGGCCGGTGAGCAGCGGCAGTCGTCGCCGGCCCCAGTGTCCGGCCGGGCCGTCGTAGACACCGGCCAACTGGTAGCCGCATGCCCGGCAGCGGCCATCATCCGTCAGTGCATAGTGCCGCATCGCGTACCAGTCGCGTACCACGACCGCCGACCCGCACCCTGGGCAGAACGTGCTGTCGCCCTCGGCGTCGTGGACGTTGCCGGTGTAGACGAACAGCAGGCCATGATCGATGCCGATACGGCGGGCCCGCGTCAGCGTGGGAGGCGGTGTTGGCGGTACGTCCAGCATCTTGTAGTCGGGATGGAACGCGGTGAAGTGCACCGGTACGTCCGTGCCGAGGTTCTCCCGGATCCACGCGCATTCGGCTGAGATTTCTGCGTCGCTGTCGTTGCGTCCGGGAATCAGCAGAGTGGTGATCTCCAGCCACACCTTCGTCTCATGCCGCAGGTAGACCAATGTATCCAGGACATCGTGCAGATGACCGACGCAGACCTTGCGGTAGAAGTCTTCGGTGAACGCCTTCAAGTCGACGTTGGCGGCGTCGACGTGCCGGTAGAACTCGGCGCGGGGCTGCCGACACATGTACCCGGCCGTAACCGCAATCGCTTTGATTCCCCGGTCGTGGCAGGCGTCGGCGACATCAGCGGCGTACTCCCAGAAGATCGTCGGGTCGTTGTAGGTGAATGCCACACTGCGACAACCCAGTTCGTCGGCGGTTCGGGCGATGTCCACCGGGTGGCCCTGGCTGGCCAGTGTGTCGATCTCGCGAGATTTGGAGATATCCCAGTTCTGACAAAACTTGCATGCCAGGTTGCACCCCGCGGTGCCGAACGACAGCACGGCCGACCCGGGGAGGAAGTGGTTGAGCGGCTTCTTCTCGATCGGATCGACGCAGAACCCACTCGAACGTCCGTAGCTGGTGAGCTTCACCTGGTCGTCAATCCGGCCGCGGACGAAGCACAGCCCGCGCTGGCCCTCGTGAAGTTTGCAGGCGCGCGGACATACGTCGCACTGGATCCGCCCGTCGTCGAGGCGGTGCCAATGTTTGGTCGCGACAGTGAACGGGTCGTTCAGTGACTGCAGGGCGGTCATGGCATGCTCGAGCGCCAGGTTACCCGCCTTTAAGCCTTGTCAGAACCTGTTGCTGGAGTATGCCGTTTGTCGCCACGGCGCTGCCGCCATGTGGGCCGGCGATGCCGTCCAGGCCGGTGAGCGTCCCGCCCGCCTCACGCACCAAGATGTCGAGTGCCGCCAGATCCCACACCGACACCTCCGGTTCGGCGGCGATATCGACCGCCCCCTCGGCAACCAGGCAATAAGACAGAAAATCGCCATAGGCGCGCACACGCCACACCGCGTCGGTCAGCTCGATGAAGCGATCCCGCAAGCCGCGCTGCGCCCACCCCGACAGGCTGGAGAACGAAAGGCTGGCCGAACCCAGCTGCGCCACCGAGGAAACCGACAACGTCCGCGGCGGGCCGCCGTCGACCGCGGCGAACGCGCCTTGGCCGCGCGCCGCCCACCACCGACGCCGCAGCGCGGGCGCACTCACGACACCGACCGTCGGGACGCCGTCTTCGAGTAACGCGATCAAACTGGCCCACACCAGCACCCCGCGCACGAAGTTCTTGGTGCCGTCGATCGGGTCGATGATCCATTGCCGCCCGCTGAATGTGGTGGTTCCGCCGAACTCCTCGCCGACGACGCTGTCCCGGGTCCGTTCGCGCCCGAGCACCTCACGCAGTTCGGTTTCGACCGCCCGATCGGCGTCGGTCACCGGCGTCAGATCCGGTTTGGTGTCGATGCGCAGGTCGAGCGCGCCGAAGCGGTCCGAGGTCAGCGCGTCCGCGCGGTCGGCCAGCATCAGCGCCAGCGTCAGATCGTCCTGACTCATGCCAGCAGTCCTACCACGACTTGGAGAAGGCCCTAACCTGAACGAGTGTGGGAATTCGGTCTTCTGCTCCTCCTCGCGGCGGTCTTGGCGGGGTTCCTTGCGCAGCGGTTCATCCCGCGGGGTCCGCGCGGCGAGCTGGCCAGCGGCACGCTGCTGGTGACCGGGGTCAGCCCGCGACCGGCCGCCACCGGTCAGCAGTACGTCACCATCACCGGCGTTGTCAACGGGCCGACCGTCAACGAGCACGAGGTGTATCAGCGCATGGCGGTCGACGTCGACCAATGGCCGACCGTGGGCCAACTGCTCCCCGTGGTGTATTCGCCGAAGAATCCGGACAACTGGAGGTTCGCACCGCCCGAGCCGTCCGCCGGCTGAGGCCGGGTCAACCCGCTGCCGGCGGGCGTGGCATCACCGTGAGCCGGACCCCGTACCGGGGCAGGACGCCCGATGCGCGCGCTAACGCCGGCGCCGGCATCCCCGGTACGCCTGGCATACCGGACCCGGCAGCCTCCTCAGTCCCCGTGAACGTGGTTAAGCCGGCGGGTGACAACGCCGAAACAGCGCGGCTCGACGGCGCAGACCAGCTCGCTGGCACCGACAACGGCCCGATTGAATTCGCCCGAGCCACACTGGCGAGCACCCCGTTGGGCAGGCCCGCGCCACCGCCGAGGCCCGACGCCGCACCGGCTGGCGCCGGGGCGACCTCGGCCGCAACCTTCGACAAGTCGGGGAGAATGCCCAAAGCCTTCTCGCCTCCGATAATCCCGTCGGCGGTCCCCTCCATATCCCGGACGGCGCTGAGCGATGAGTACGCACCGGCGATGACATCCAAGAAGCCGAATTCGGGATTGAATGTGGGAAGCGCCGCCTGGATCGCTGAAATCAGTTGCGAAACAGGGCCGGCGGCGGCGGCGTTGGCCTGGGCCTGGGCGACTGCGGCGGTCTGAGCCGCCAACCCGGCCGGGTTGGTGGTCCGCTTTGGTGACGAGAACGGCGTCAACGTCGTCGCAGCCGCAGAGGCGGTGGCGTAGCCGGACATCGCGGCGGCGTCCTGGGCCCACATCTCGGCGTACTGCGCCTCGGTAGCCGCGATCGCCGCGGTGTTCTGGCCGAAGAAGTTCGTCGCTATCAGCGCCATCAACTGCGCACGGTTCGCGGTGACCACCGCTGGGGGCACTGTCATCGCATATGCCTGCTCATAGGCCACCGCTGCCGCCCTCACCTGCATGGCTGTCTGCCGTGTCTGCTCAGCGGTCGTGTACAGCCAACTCACATAGGGGTCGGCCGCGGCCATCATCAACTCCGACGCGGGGCCGCGCCAGTGCAGGGTGGTCAGGCCCGAAACCACCGATTCATAGGTTTCGGCCGTGGTGCCCAACTCAGCGGCCAGCGCGTCCCAGCTTCCGGCGGCGGCTAACATCGAGCCCGACCCCGGGCCGGTGTACATCCGGGCGGAGTTGATCTCCGGCGGTAAAAAGGCGAAATCCATTGTGTCACATCTCCTTAACTGGTGTATGTGGTGAACCGCGTTCGGCATCGACACCTTTGGCGGCGACGCGGCATTTGGCGGTGGTCTTGAAAACGTCGCTGGTCCTGCGTGTATCGGAGTTCAGGACCAAGACTGCCGTGAGACAGGCGATAGACGGCGTACGGCGATAACGGGAACAGGGCCGTCTAAGGTCGCGGTCAACGTCGTACCGCGAGAGTTTTCGGCGGAGCATGCGCACGGAGCATCTCGGGCGGCCTTGGGTTACGGAGCGTCCTAGAAGTCATACGGCCAATTATCAGTTTCGAGCGCGTCAATAACTTAAATCCAGCAAATCCGCAGGCATTCGTGCGTCGCCAATTGTACCGCCGCGAGGCGCCCTCGGATCCGATTCGGCGTG
>Ga0310917_10000065_pt1 | contig 41114 bp, 35 predicted proteins | sample GREbulkMGLF178_FD_203531 | JGI IMG/M metagenome (GOLD analysis project Ga0310917, IMG submission 203531) | Lab enrichment of tropical soil microbial communities from Luquillo Experimental Forest, Puerto Rico - GRE.bulkMG.LF178 | ecosystem: Environmental > Terrestrial > Soil > Tropical forest >... | reverse complement strand
AAGATCTGCAGCTCGCGGTCAAGTTCAGTGACAAAATAGCGTCTCGGGTTTGTCTTGAACTCAGAGGTCCGGAAGGACGCCCGCTTACTTCGCCGCTACCGCGCGGTTCCATCGTTTCTCTCCTGGATAGACGTGTTTTATAGGAAAATTATTCACAAAAACCGCGAATCAGTCAATAAAAAACTTTTGTAAAGTAATGATGGCGGCCAAATTTTTCCGCTCGGCGGCCTCGCTCTGTGCGATCTCTAGCGCGCGGTGGTGGGACCCATCGAGCGGTCACCGCGAAAGAGCTAGTCAAGGGTGACGCCATGTCAGAAGTCGACTTGACTCCGATGGCATTGATACCAAATATAGTCGTTGAAGGGGCGGCGGACCATAGATTTGCCTCCGCCCGGGGAATTTTTTCCCCTGCGCCTGCCGAAAAAGGCGTGCTTCCTTTTTAGGACGGAACGGCTTTCACCCGGCGTCGGTGAGTGTGCGGATTTGGGAGATATGGATTTTTGATATGATTATTGAGGATCTGTGCTGTGTTATCACGCCGAGGGTGCCTCTCTCAGACCTCGCCGGACTCGTTCGCCGTAGCAATCCAAGCGAAGCTGTCGTCGCGCCCCGCGACCTCAACAGCGCTCAACATCCGCCTGCTCCGCTTGCGCCGAGGCAGCCGGATATACCTGATCGTTTCGCGAGTCGTAGCGCACATGAAGAGTGGTATAAATCAGTTTATCTTATAATATTATATATGGCTCTCGTAATATTACCTTTGTGTATAACAGCAATATTGGTGTATTTATGTATGGACTTGAGACCGCTCGTGCAAACTTCCACACATGTTATAAATGGTGAAGAGACAATGTCTTACTTTAAGAGACCTATACATTTCGGCGTTGCGATAACAGCGGAGGGCAGGAACCGTGACGAGCGAACGACAGAAAGCCGCTAACCGGGCGAACGCTCTCCACTCCACGGGACCGAGGACGTCCGAGGGCAAAGCCGCCGTCCGTTTTAACGCGTTCCGGCACGGCATCCTTGCCCAGGACGCTGTCCTCCCAGGGGAAGACGTGGATGCATTCGAGGACCTCTGGAACCGGGTTCGGGCAGAGTTCTCGCCGGTGGGACCAATCGAGGAATTCCTGGTGGATCGTCTGGTAAGCGATATGTGGCGGCGTCAGCGGTTAGAACGGACGGAGACTGCCCTGATGCATTCACGGGTGCAGGCACTCAAGGCTGATCGGCTGGCAATTGAAATCCACTCCTATGAGAAGACCTTCGGGGACTTCATGAAGATCCCGTGCCACATCACCGAAGCGGCACATTCGGAAGCGCACGAAGCGCTCGCTCGCGCTCGGTACGAGCGGGACCGCGACGAAGTCCTCCTCGGTTGCGCGTTCGCCAAAGCGGCAGACACTTTCTCCGAGCTTGCTCGCTACGAGAGGAGCATCGAGCGGTCGTTTCTTCGGAACCTTGACGAGCTTCGCCAGTTGCAGAACAAGCGTAAAAACCGTCCCTCATCCTCGATTTCGGATGCCGTTACGTTGGACGCTAACGATACCCAATAACAAGCTGTCCACCGGAGCGCAGCCGAAGCGCGCTCTGGTCTTTGCGCTTTCAACGCCTGGCTTGTGCCGTGTCCGCCTCATCGCAGCCTGAAATTTCATGTTTTGCGAAACAAACCCAATCTTGAGGCGTACCGGGTTCACCGGCCCCGGCCCCGAGGTGCGCGATGTGCGCGGAGGGATGAACCGCGTGCCGAGGCGGCCGGAGAGATCTTGAATGAATTGCCCGGCCACGCGGTCCGGGCGTGAGCCGGCGCCGCACCCGCGAAATGCCTTGGTCGAGGATTACCGGGCCTGGCGAGACCACAGGTCGATGGCGTCACGACATTGCCGCCGGAGGCGATGCGTTTATGAAACAGACGGGTGCGTTGGACGCGGTCGCCACGTCAGTGTCCTGGGCAGCGCGCGACAACGCGTAGCCGTCGTCGGGGAGCCACGGGTGGGCCGCGCCGCTCGCGCCAATTCAGATTGAAGGCCCTGCGGGCCGAGTGCTAGTTAGGGCGGCAAACCAGCCGCGAGGGAGGAGAGATGCGCTTCGGCTTCTTCGATCAGCTGCCATGCGCGAGCGGATTTACCGAACATCAGCGCTACAAGGACATCCTCGCACAAATCGAGCTCGGCGACGACCTCGGCTTCGATACCGCGTGGCTCGGCGAGCTCCACTTCAGTCGGGCGTTCTCGATCCTCGCCGACCCGCTCATGGTACTGGCGGCGGCGGGCCAACGCACCCGCCGCATCCGGCTCGGGACCGCGGTGGCCCTGTTGCCGCTGCACAATCCGGTGAAGATCATCGAAGAGGCCGCGACCGCCGACATCCTCAGCGATGGAAGGCTCGAATTCGGGGTCGGGCGCGGCGCGTTCCCGCTCTACTACGTCGGGTTCGACGTCCCGCAGGAAGAGAGCCGCGAACGCTTCGAGGAAGCGCTCGATTTCATCCTCGCGGCGTGGAAGAGCGAGCAGTTCTCGTTCGAGGGCAAATATTTTCGTGCCCGTGATTTGTGCGTGATACCTCGCCCGCTGCAGGTGCCGCACCCGCCGGTGCGCGTAGCCGCCAACAGCCCCGAAACCTTTCCGTTCGCGGGGCGGCGCGGTCTGCCGATCTTCGCTGCGCCGCTGATCAATCCGCCCGAGAGGCTCAAAGCCGGGCTGCAAGCCTATCGCGAGGCTTTGCCCACCAGCGCCGAGGGCGATACCGCGCTCGCGTTCTCGGTGCACGTCACGACGAGCCGGGCCCAGGCGCGGCAGGAGACCGAGCCGGGACTACTGCGCTTTTTGCGCGAAGCCGGCGAGCGGCTGCGGCCGGTCGGCGAAGCCGACATCCGCAGCTTCGAGGCGTTCCGCCAAGTGCTCGCCCGCATCGAGCGGGTCCGCTACGAGGATGTCGAGAGCGAAATGGGCATCTTCGGCGATCCCGATTTCTGCGTCGAACGGGTGCGCGCCCTCCAGCGCGAATACGGGATGGACGAGTTCATTTGCTATTTCAACCAGGGCGGGATCATGGACCATGCCTTGGTAAGGCAGTCGATGACGTTGTTCGCCAAGGAGGTCATGCCGCATTGCCGGTAGTGCGCGATCAGGACAGCGGCTTGCCGAGGCGGCCGGCGAGATCCTGAATGAATTGCCAAGCCACGCGGCCCGAGCGCGCGCCGCGGGTGATCGACCATTCCACCGCCTCGGCTCGCAATTTTTCCGGCGGCAGGTCGAGCCCATAACGCGTGGCATAACCTCTGACGATCGCGTGATAGGTCTCTTGGTCTATACTGTGGAAGCCGAGCCACAGGCCGAAGCGATCCGACATCGAGACCCGCTCCTCGACCGCTTCTGCCGGGTTGATCGCGGTCGAGCGCTCGTTCTCGATCATATCGCGCGGCATCAGGTGCCGGCGGTTCGACGTCGCATAAAGCACCACGTTCGCCGGCCGCCCTTCGATGCCGCCTTCGAGCACTGCTTTCAACGACTTGTAGCTCGTGTCGTGCTGGTCGAACGACAGATCGTCGCAAAACAGCAGGCACCGACGCGCACTCAATCGCAACACCGACAACAGCCCTGGCAGGCTCGGGATGTCTTCCCGGTGGATCTCGACGAGCGCAAGAGCGCGCGGGTGTTTGTCGTTGACCGCGGCGTGCACGGCCTTGATCAGCGAGCTCTTGCCGGTGCCGCGGGCGCCCCACAGCAACACATTGTTCGCGGGGAGACCGGCGGCGAAACGCTTGGTGTTGTCGAGGAGTATGTCGCGGACCCTATCTATCCCGCGCAACAAGCCGATCTCGACGCGGTTGACCTGATGCACCGGCTCGAGCCAGCCGCGGTCGGCGTGCCACACGAAAGCATCCCCGGCTTCGAGATCGTTGACGGGCGCCGCCGCAGGGGCGAGCCGGTCTAACGCATCGGCGATGCGGTGAAGCAACGGCAACAGATCGGTATTGGTCATCGGCGAATTCAAGTGTCTGCGACAGGGAAGGGCTCGGTCGCCATTACAGCGGCCAAAAACAGTGAAACCTGCGGCCGGCAGCCGCAAGCATTGCTCTTCGATCGGGCATCGCGTACCAATTTGCTCGCCGTGCCGCCAGCACCATATCAGGCGATGCGCAGGCCGTTCGTTGATTAGTGCGGCACGCCATTATGGGGCATGATTCCAATGTTGATTTCGACCGCCTACGCCCAGGGGACGGGTATATTCGATCAGAACGCTCTCATTCAGTTTCTGCCGCTGGTCCTGATCTTTGTCGTTTTCTATTTCCTACTGATTCGCCCGCAGCAGACCAAACAGAAGGAACACCGCAAGATGCTCGACGCGCTGCGGCGCGGCGATCGGATCGTCACCGGCGGCGGGATCATCGGAACGGTTGCTCGCGTGGACAGCGCCGAGGAAGTCACCGTCGACATCGCCGAGGGTGTGCGGGTGCGGGTACTGCGTAGCACGATTACCAGCGTGCTCGCCAAGCCCGACCCGACCGCGGCGCGCGAAGCCGCCAGACAAAAGGCGGAAGCGCGGGCCAAAGTCGGGACCAAGGAGTGATGGGCGAAGCTGTGACCACATTTCACGCGCCGCAAGCATTACTCCAGTCATCGCCGGGTTTGACCCGGCCATCTCGGGGTTCAGGCGAGTCGTTCGAAGAGATCGTCCCATTCAGGGTTCCGCGCGATGATAAGGTCCACTTTCCAGGCGAGAGACCAATGCTTGATGTTCTTCTCGCACTGGATAGCGGCGCGAATGTCCTCGTGGTGTTCTGCCCAAACCAGCCGTTTGAGCCGATATCTTATTGTGAAACCTTCAACTTCTCCTTCCCGATGTTCCTAAACGCGGCGCGAGAGATTGCTGGTAACCCCGATGTACAGGGTCCCGTTTGGCCGGTTCGTGACCATGTAGACCCAGCCACCCCGCATACCCCAATTCCTTCAATCCGCAATCCCATCGAGAGGAGACGGTTAGATGGCCGGGTCAAGCCCGGCCATGACGTGCCTTGTCTTCTTCACGGAAGACCCTAAGAAATGCTGTATTTCGAAAATTGGAAAATCGCGCTGATTTGCGCAATATGCGCGCTCGGTGTGCTGTTGTCTTTGCCTAACCTGTTCAGCCCTTCCGTTCTCGCGCAGTTTCCGAACTGGCTGCCGCATAAACAGGTGGCGCTCGGTCTCGACTTGCGCGGCGGCTCCTATCTGTTGCTCGAGGTCGATGTCGCCGCGGCACAGCGCGAGCGGCTCAATTCGCTGATCGACAACGTGCGCAACGCGCTGCGCGATGCAAATATTGGCTACACCGGGCTCAATGTCGAAGGCGACGCGATAACCTTCACGCTCCGCGAACCCGACCGCACCGATGCCGCGCGGGCAGCGTTGAGCAAGATCGATCCCGACCTAACGGTCAACATCGCCCCGGACGGGTCGGGAACGATGCGGTTCAGCACCGTCGCCACAGATGCACGGCGCCGCCAGGCTGTCGATCAGTCGATCGAGATCATCCGCCGTCGCATCGACGAGACCGGCACCAAAGAGCCGACGATCCAGCGCGAAGGATCGGACCGCATCCTCGTCCAGCTGCCGGGCGTCGACAATCCCGAGCATGTCAAGGCGCTATTGGGACGAACCGCCAAGCTCACCTTTCAGCTTGTCGACACCACCGTCCCGCTCGAAGACGCGCGACGCGGCAAGCTGCCTCCTGGCGACGAAATCCTGTCGGCAGAGGAGGGGAGGGGGGGCCGCTCCGGACCAGCCGCCTATGTCGTACGCAAGCGGGTGATGGTCGGCGGCGACACCCTCGTCGACGCGCAGCCGACCTTCCAGAACAACGAGCCGGTAGTCAGTTTCCGCTTCGACGCCGCCGGGGCCAAACGCTTCGGCGACGCAACGCGTGAGAATGTCGGCAAGCCCTTCGCGATCGTGCTCGACAACAAAGTGATCAGCGCGCCGGTCATTCGCGAGCCGATCCTCGGCGGCAGCGGCATCATTTCCGGCAGCTTTACCGTGCAGTCGGCGAGCGATCTGGCGTTGTTGCTGCGGGCGGGAGCGCTGCCGGCGCCGATCACGATCCTCGAGGAGCGGACGGTCGGCCCCGACCTCGGCTCCGATTCGATCCATGCCGGCGCGCTGGCCAGCATTGTCGGCGTCGCGCTCGTCATCGTCTTTATGATCCTGTTCTACGGCCTCTTTGGTGTGTTCGCCGACATCGCGCTGTTTTTCAATCTTTGCTTGATGCTCGGTAGCCTTTCATTGCTCGGTGCTACGTTGACCTTGCCCGGGATTGCCGGCATCGCGCTGACGATGGGCATGGCGGTCGACGCCAACGTCCTGATCTACGAGCGCATCCGCGAGGAAGTACGCACCGGCCGCACAATGCTGTCGGCGCTCGATGCCGGGTTCAAGCGCGCTTTCGGCACGATTCTCGACAGCCATGTGACGACCCTGGTCGCCGGCGCGTTGATGTTCTGGCTCGGCTCCGGCCCGGTCAAGGGCTTTGCCGTGACACTCAGCATCGGCGTGCTGACATCGCTGTTCTCGGCGATCCTGGTGACGCGGCTCTTGATCGTTACCTGGCTGCGCGAGTGGAAACCTCGAGCTATCCCGATTTGACGTTCTGAACACAAATGAAACCGCTGATAGTAATCCGGCGCACGCCGAAAATCGATTTCATGGGATGGCACAAGTTCGGCTTTGCTCTCTCTCTGTTCCTGACCTTGTCCTCAATCGGGCTATTCCTGGCCGTTGGTCTCAATTACGGGATCGACTTTATCGGCGGCACGCTGATCGAAGTGCGCTCGACGACCGGGCCGGCGAACCTCGCCGACATGCGTGCAAAGCTCGATGCTCTCCAGCTCGGCGAACCCTCGCTGCAAGGCTTCGGGCCGCCGACCGATGTACTGATCCGATCGCCGCGCCAGCCGGGCGGCGACGCGGCACAGGAGCAGGCGGTCCAGAAGGTAAGGCAAGCACTCGGCTCCGGCGTCGAATATCGCCGCACCGAGGTCGTCGGCCCCAGCGTCGGCGGCGAACTGATCCGCGCCGGCGTGATCGCCACCGTTCTCGCGCTGTTCGCGATCGCGGCCTACATATGGTTCCGTTTCGAATGGCAATTCGGCGTCGGCGGGATGGTCTCGACCTTGCACGATGTGCTGACCACGGTCGGGTTGTTCGCGCTCCTCCAGCTCGAGTTCAATCTGACGACGCTGGCTGCGATCCTCACGATTGCCGGCTACTCGGTCAACGACACCGTCGTGATCTACGACCGGGTTCGCGAGTCGCTGCGTAAATATCCGCGGATGCCTTTCCGCGACCTTATCAACCTCGCCCTCAACGAGACCCTGTCGCGAACCATCCTGACCGTCAGCACGGTTGCTCTGGCGGTTTTGGCGCTGCTGTTCCTCGGTGGGCCGGTGTTGAGAGGGTTCAGCATCGCGATGCTGTGGGGGGTCGTGATCGGCACCTATTCCTCGCTCTTCATCGCCGCGCCGATCCTCTATTACGTACGGCCTGATCGCGTCGCGATCACTCGTTCGCGCGAAGCAGCCGAGGCCCGCGCTCCCGGCGCGCAGTAGGCCCTTTGGTGACGATGGAGCTGACTCCGATAATCCGCGCCGACCGCCAGGTCATCGAGCGATACGCCCCGGAGGGCTTTCGCGTGAGCGGAGTTATCTACCGGGGGCCAGTCCTCGTCTTTCCCGATCGCACAACGTTGTGGCAGGTTTCCACCGCCGCTGATATCGATGGCGCCAGCCTGGCGCCGGTGATCGAGCATGGCGGCATCGAGATTCTGCTGCTCGGACTCGGTCGCTCGATGCGGGCCATCCCTACCGCGCTCCGCACGACCCTGCGGGCGGCCCAGATCGCGCTCGAGCCAATGGACACCGGCGCCGCCTGCCGCACCTATAATGTGCTCGTTGCCGAGGACCGTCGGGTTGCCGCGGCGCTGGTTCCGGCGGCCTGAGTGCATCTCGGCCGTACAGTTTGATCCACGTCACTCCCAGTTAAGGTAGAGCAAACCCCACGGGAAGCGATGTTTCGGCTCGGTTCTTGCGTCATGCTGGTCAGCACCGAGCGAGCCGAGCGATGACGTATCCTCTTAAATTCGGTATCGGCCATAATCGCGGCCCGGCGCTCGATCCGGGCGCGGACTGGCGGCGTTATTGCTGGCGGAAGGCCCATGCCCGGGCCTGGCAGACCCCGCCTCGCGAGATTGCGGTCGCCCGGCTTGCCCGCGCGCGGACGCTCGGCATGACGTATCGGCAATATACCGCGGTATTGCTCGACAAGGGTGTCCACCTATGAAAAGCCCCGCCGGAGCGGGGCTTTCACAAGCTTCAGCAGGCCTTCGACAGGTTCTGGGCAACAAAATCCCAGTTGACGAGGTGATCGAGAAAAGCCTGGACAAAATCCGGCCTTCGGTTCTGGTAGTCCAGATAATAGGCGTGCTCCCAGACGTCGCAGGTGAGCAGGGGGGTCTGGCCTTGGGCCAGCGGAGTGACCGCATTCGCGGTCGCAGCAATCTTGAGTTGGCCCCGGTCGGCGACGAGCCACGCCCAGCCGCTGCCGAACTGTCCGACCGCGGCCGCCTTGAATTGCTCCTTGAACTTGTCAAGCCCGCCGCAGTCGCGCTCGATGGCCTGCGCGAATTGCCCGCTCGGCGCGCCGCCGCCATGCGGCTTCATACAATTCCAGAAGAAGGTGTGGTTCCACACTTGTGCGGCATTGTTGAACACGCCGGCCTTCGAGGCGTCATTGTAGCTCGCCTTGATCAGCTCATCGAGTGATTGGCTCTCCATTGGCGAGCTCTTGACGAGGTTGTTGAGGTTGGTGACGTAAGCTTGGTGATGCCTGCCGTGGTGGAAATCGAATGTCTGCGCCGACATATGCGGCTCCAGCGCGTTTTTCGGGTAAGGCAGGGGCGGCAATTCGAAAGCCATGGCGACCATCCCGGGTTCTGTGAAAGAGGTCGATCGAAAAACGCCAGCCTCCGGCGGACGTTCCGCTGATGCTGACGTCCTGTCGCCGGTTGCGGCGCTGGTACGGCGCCACGACCGCGACCGGTTTCAAACGGCGCTGTTTGCCCCGGTCCACCGCCGTGAAGCGCTGTTCGCGCTTTACGCCTTCAACTACGAGATTGCAAGAGTGCGCGAAGGCGTCACCGAGCCGATGCTCGGCCAGATCCGCCTGCAGTGGTGGCGCGAGAACATCGCCACCGCCTTCGCGGGTGGTCCCGTTCGTCATCATCCCGTCGTTGAGGCGATCTCGGCTGCGATCCGCGACCTCTCGCTGCCGCGCGAGCATTTCGACTGCCTCATCGACGCACGCGAGGAGGATTTGGAAGACACGCAGCCGGCGACCCTCGCCGCCCTCGAAGACTATGCTGAAGCAACCTCGGCGCGGCTGATCTATCTCGTGCTCGACGTACTCAACGTGCGCGACCCAACCGCCGGAGGGGCCGCGCATCATATCGGCATCGCCTACGCGCTCGCCGGGCTACTGCGAGCGATGCCGTTCCATGCTCGCACGGGGCGTTGCTTTATCCCTAGCGACCTTGCCCAGCGTACCGAACTCGCCGAGGAAGACTATCGCGCACTCCGCACTACCTCTGCCGTGCGCGCCGCTACGGCCGAGATCGCGGCCGCGGCCTCCCGCCACCTTGTAAGAGCCCGCGTCCGCAGCCGAAAGACCCCGCGTTCGGCAGTACCTGCGCTACTGCCAGCAGTCATCGCCCGGCGCTGGTTGACGCGGCTAAGCCGCGCCGGCAACGACCCGTTCAACCCCGCGCTCGCGGAAGCCGACCCATCGCAGGCCTGGCGGCTCGCTGTTGCGGCGCTGTTCAACCGATTCTGACGTTACCGGCCCTGGAAATCGGGCAGCCGGCGGTCGGCCATCGCCTTGATGCCCTCTTGGAAATCCTCGGTCCGGCGCAGCCAGTCCTGCTCGACGAGCTCGCGCTCGGTTGCGGCTTCGATCGCGTCGCACAGCCCGCGGCGTACCGTCTCGCGCGTCGACATGACGGCGAGCGGGGCCGATTGCGCGATCTCGAGTGCCAGAGCGTGCGCGGTGCTGCGCACCTCGGCGAGCGGCACGAGCAGATCGGCCAGCCCGATGCGCACCGCCTCGTCGCCAGGAATGCGGCGCCCGGTATAGAACAACAAGGCCGCCTGCTGCACGCCGACGAGTCGCGGTAATGTCGCGGTCAGGCCAAAGCCCGGGTGAAAGCCGAGGCGATTGAAATTGGCGCTGAATCGTGCCTCCTGGCAAGTCACACGGAAATCGGCGACGAGCGCGAGGCCCAACCCTCCGCCGACCGCGGCGCCATGTACCGCTGCAATGATCGGCTTTTTGGTGCGAAACAGGCGGATCGCCTCCTTGTAGAGGTGGCGGCCGGCGCGGCTGCGGCTTCCCTCGGAAACCGTACCGGTGTCCATGCGCTTGGAGAAGTCGGCGCCGGCGCAGAACGACCGGCCTTCGGCCGCGAGAACCATCGTGCGGCATCCGGGATCGGCGTCGAGCTTCTCGAATGCCTCGCCGATCTCGGCGATTAGCTCGCTGTCGAAAAAGTTGTGCGGCGGTCGCCGCATCTCGACCGTTACGACGTAGCCATCCTGGCTGACACCGATGTCGCTCATTTCCGGCTCTCCTCAGGCCTGCGTTTGACGATCAGCGCATCGACCACCGCGAGGCCCTGTCCTTTTGGATAAACGATGACCGGGTTGAGGTCGACCTCCTCGATCAGATCGGCGTGGTCGGCGGCAAAGCGTGACAATATCGCGATCAGCTGGGCTAAGGCGGCACGATCGGCGGGCGGCGCGCCGCGGACGCCGTCGAGCAACGCCGCTCCCCTCAACTCATCGAGCAACGCGAGCGCCCGGTCAGGCTCGAGGGGGACAGGCGCAAAGGCGACATCGCGCAACACTTCGACGTGGATACCGCCGAGCCCGACCATCAGCATCGGGCCGAAATTGGTATCCCTCGTAACGCCGAGAATGACTTCTCGGCCGGGCGGTGCCATCGCTTGCACAAGCACTCCTTGAACGGCGGCCTGCGGGTAGGCCGCTTTGGCGTTCGCCAACACCCGCTCATAAGCGTCACGGATGGGCTCCTCGCCGAGGACGCCGAGCACAACGGCGCCCGCTTCGGTCTTGTGGGTGATGTCGGGCGACTGCACCTTCAGCGCGACGGGGCCGCCAATGCGAACCGCGGCTTCAATGGCGGCTTCGGCGCTCTTGACCAGCGCCTCGGCCGGGCGTGGCACGCCGTACAGCGCGAGCAGCTCCTTCGCCTCGGCCTCGGTCAGTATGGAATCGGCCGCGGCGAGCGCGCGGCCCGCTTCTTTGCACACGCCCGGCGGTGTTTCTTCGATCGTCTGCGCTCGCCCGCGCCGCTTTTGGAACCGGGCGTAGTCGACGAGCGCGCGGATGGCGCGGGCGCAGCTCGGCATCGAAGTGTAGCAGGGGATGCCGGCCTCGGCGAAGGCGGCCATCGCGCCTTCGGTCGCGGTCGTGTAAGTCGACAGCAGGATCGGCTGCTCGGTCGTGCCGGTGACTGCCGCCAGTTCCTCGGCCCGCGTCTTCGCCGTCGCCTCGTTGGCGAGCGAGCCGATCAGCAGGATCGTGTCGATGCGCTGCGACTCCCGCACGATCTCGACGAGCCTGGCATAGCCCACTTCGTGGATCGCCTGCGCGGTGCCGTCGACCGGATTCTGGGCCGAAGCGTAGGACGGCAACAGCGCCATCAGGCGTTCTTGCAGATCCTCCTCGAGCACTGGGAGTTCGAGCCCGTGCGCGCTCAGGATATCGGACATCCATACCGCACTGCCGCCCGAGCCGGTGATGACCGCGACGCGGTTGCCGCGCGGCAATTTGCAGAAAGCGAAGGCGGCGGCGATGTCGAGCATGTGGTCGAGGTCTTCGCCGCGAATGATGCCGTGATGGTCGTAGATCGCATCGTCGACCGCGCCGGCACGCGCCAGCGAGCCGGTATGCGAGGCGGCGGCACGCCGCCCGGCCTCGGAGCGGCCGACCTTAGCGAGTATCAAGGGCTTTCCGGCTGCCGCCGCCTTGTCGGCGACGGCGCGGAAACGCACCGGGTCACGGATGCTTTCGAGATAGGCGAGAAAGACGTCAGCGCCGCCGGCATCGAGAAGCCAGTCAAAGTAGTCGTGCGCTTCGAGGCAGATCTGGTTGCCGGCACTGGCCTGGTAGGTGAAGCGCAGCTGCCGCGGCCGCCCGCGGCTCAGAAAGGCGAAGGTCAGGGCGCCGCTCTGGCAGCTGACTGCAATCGCCCGGCTCTTCGCACTAAGCGGGAACAGGCTCTGTTCGGGATCGTGAAATACCGGGCTGAAGGTGGCGACCAGCGGCTTCAGCGGGTTGACGATCCCCTCCGAATTCGGCCCGCAGACAACGAGCCCATAGCGGTCGATGACCTCGTGCAAGGCCTTGTCGCGCGCCTGCGCCGCCTCGCCGCGTTCTTCGGCAAAGCCCGAGCTGATCACCACCGCGGCGCGCACGCCCTTGCGGCCGCACTCCTCCAAGGTCGGCGCGACATAGGCCGCGGGCACCACGACGACGGCGAGATCGGGCGCCTCCGGAAGATCGGCGACTGCCGCGTAACTCTTCAGTCCAAAGACTTCCGGCTGGCTGCGTGTGATCGGATAGACGCGCCCGGGATAGCCGTGCGCGAGCAGAAACTGCGTCGTCCGGCCCCGCAGACTGTGCGTATCGGCCGAGGCACCGACGATGGCGATGCTGTCCGGGGAAAAGAGCGGCCGGAGGTCGGGCATCGGCTCAGCGCAGCCGAAGCCCGCGGGCGATGATGCTGCGCAGAACTTCTCGGGTGCCGCCCTGGATCGTCAGTTTGGGAGCGATCAGGGTGGCGTAGCGCAGCGCCTGCTCGAACCGGTCGTCATTGCTGTCCGGGAGAGAATCGCCGTGCTGCGGCGCCAACAAACGCACTTTGTCCGGGAGGGCCTGCTCGAAATTGGTGCCCAAATCCTTGACCACGGCGGCTTCGACCATTGGCGTCTTGCCGGCCTGCAACATGCCGGCGACGGAGAGCGACATACGGCGCAACGTCGCAAGATGCGCGACTTCGCGCCCGATCCCCTCGGCGAGGCGCTCGCCCGGTTCCTCGCCCGCCACCCGGACCAGCTCGACCAAAGCCGGAAATGTTTCGATCCAGCGGTCGGGGCCGCTGCGCTCATAGGCGAGCTCGTCGGTTGCCTGCTTCCAGGCCATGTCGACCTCGCCGATCAGGTGAGAGCCGGGAAGAAACGCGTCGTCGAAGACAACCTCGTTGAAATCGTGCGACCCGGTCAGGTTGATGATCGGCCGGGTGGTGATCCCCGGCGTCTTCATGTCGATCAGAAATTGGGTCAGGCCGTGCCGCCGGTTCTCCTCGGTCGGTGACGAGGTCCGCAGCAACGCGATCATGTAATCGGCCTGGTGCGCGTTGCTGGTCCAGATCTTGCGGCCGTTGACGAGCCAGCCGCCGTTGGTCTTCGCCGCGCGGGTCGAGGCGGCGAAGACATCGGAGCCGGAATTGGGCTCGCTGAGACCGATGCAGAAGCACAACTCGCCGCGCGCGATCTGCGGCAAGACCTTCTGTTTTACCTCTTCCTGACCGTAGCGCAGGATGACCGGGCCGCTTTGCCGGTCGGCGGTCGAATGGGCACGGGTCGGCGCCCGCGCTGCCAGCATCTCTTCGATCACGACGTAGCGCTCGAGTTGTGAGCGCTCCTGTCCGCCGTATTTCTTCGGCCAGGTCATGCCGATCCAGCCCTTGGCGCCGACCCTGCGGCTGAACTCGCGCGAAAACGACCCCTTGCCGCCATCCGGCGAGAATGTTCCCGCCTCGATTTCCCGCCGCAGAAAGGCGCGCACCTCCTGCCGCAGTTCTTTGGCCTCGGGCGGAAGCTCGACCGGATCGAAGCGGAAGTTGTACGTCATCTGTGCCTCACGATCCTTGCGTTATGAAAGGCCAGAGTTGGTCGGCACCGCGCGCCGCCACCATGCGGCCGAGACGCGTGGCCCACACCGCTTCGTTGCCGAACTCCTCGCGCCACGACCACAGCCGGCGCGTCGCATGATGCAGTGAATGCTCGTAGGTAAAGCCCATCGCGCCGTGCACCTGGTGCGCAATCGCAGCGCCGGCGCCGGCCGCCTCGCCGCCGCGCACTTTGGCTATCGCGATCTCGCTCATCGGGATCTCGGGCAACGAGCAGGCCTGGGCCGCGGCATCGGCCGCGGCGCTCGCCGCTGCCACCTCTCCCGCCAGAGTGGCAAGGTTATGCTGGACAGCCTGGAACTTCGCGATCGGGCGGCCGAACTGCACCCGATCGAGCGCGTATTGGACCGACTGTTCGAGGATTTTCTCGAGCGCGCCGGCCATTTGCTGCAACCGCACCGCCGCCCCCAAGCCGGTGAGAATGTCTTGATCTATCGCAGCCGGGCGCACGGTCTCGGGAACGATCCCGTCGAACGAGACATCGTCGCGCGGCTCGCCGGCGAGGCTCGTCCCCTGGCTGATCGGCAGATTTGCGGCCGCGACCAGCGCGATCGTCGGGTGATCTCCGTTATGGGCAAGCACGGCGATGTGGCCGGCATTGCGGGCGAAGGGTAGGCGGCGCGCCCGGCCGGCGAGGGTGCCGCGGGAGGTGAGTGCGATATGACCATCGGCGTGTACTGGAGCGATCGTCAGCGGCCTGCTCGGCACCGCGATGCCGGCGCGCGCCAGCAGCCAACCGGCCATCAATGTTTCGGCAAGCGGCACCGGGGCGGCAAAACGACCCGCCACGCGCAACACCGCAAACCCGTCGGCGAGCTCCGCCCCGGCTCCGCCCAGTTCTTCGGAAACCCAGGTCAGCGGCAGCCCGGATTCTTCGAGCGCATCCCACAACGCTTTGGGCCACACCCCCTTTTCCGCCTCATTGACGGTATTGGGCTCGCATAGATCCTGGAAGATCCGGGTTGCGGTATCGATAATGATATTGTCGGTGGTGTCGTTCACGTCCGTGGTCCGCTCCCGCCCGCGCTGCGCCCGATCGTAGAGCAGCCGAACGGGGACGGGAAGAGTTCGCCTGCCAAACCTGCTCCCGTGTCCCGCCGCCGTCGCGAGCTGGCGCTCGGCGGCATCAAATGTCAGATTCTTGCTGCTAGCGACTTGGAGTTCGTGTCGGCGCCAGGGGAGAAGACGTGCGATGAGGGACCAGTCTTGTCGGTTGCTCGCAGCCATTCTGACAGTCTGTTGGCCATTGATTGCGCCAACGCCAAGCGAGGGAGGTTCATTTTCCTTGACGCGGACAGATGAGGCGACGGTCGCCGAAATCCGTGCCGCCCTCCAAGCGCGAGACCTGACCTGCCGGCAGCTGGTCCAGATGTATCTCGACCGCATCGCCGCCTACGACAAAAAAGGCCCGGCGCTGAATGCGATCATCATGGTCAACCCGAATGCCCTGGCCACGGCCGATGCGCTGGACGCCAAATTCGCCCAATCCGGTTTTGCCGGTCCGCTGCATTGCGTGCCGCTGATCGTCAAAGACAATTTCAATACCGCCGATATGCCGACGACGGCCGGATCGCTGTCGCTGAAAGGGTCGGTTCCACCCCGGGACGCCTTTCAGGTACGCAAGCTGCGCGAGGCGGGAGCGCTGGTCCTGGCCAAATCGAACATGGCGGAGTTCGCGTGGAGCCCGTTCGAGACCGTAAGCTCGATATTGCCGGGATACACCCGCAATCCCTATGCACTCGACCGCGTCCCTGCCGGCTCCAGCGGCGGGACGGCGGCCGCGATCGCGGCCAATTTCGGGGCGGTCGGTCTCGGCACCGACACCGGCAATTCGATTCGCGGCCCCTCCTCCCATACGAGCCTTGTCGGCATCCGCTCGACGATGGGACTGACCAGTCGCGATGGCATCGTGCCGTTGTTCCTGAACCGCGACATCGGTGGTCCGATGGCGCGGACCGTCGCCGATGCCGTCGCCGTTTTCGACGTTCTCGCCGGCTACGATCCGGCGGACCCAGTGACTGCGGCAGCCCAGGGAAAGCGACCCGACAGCTATCTAAAATTTCTCGATAAGGACGGCTTGCGGCGCGCCCGCATCGGCGTGGTTCGGCAGCTCTTCATGGGACCCGACACCGACCCGGAAATCCTCGCGCTTCTAGAACAGGCGCTCGCGGACATGAAACGGCAGGGGGCGGAAATCGTCGAGGGCGTCAACATCCCGGAACTGGATCTGATCCCACCCACCAGGCTGTTCTGCAACCGCTTCAAATACGACATCGAGGCATATCTCGCATCTCTCGGGCCGCAGGCGCCGGTGAAGAGCCTCGCGGAAATCCTCGCCTCGCAGAAGTTTCATCCGTCGATCGAGAAACGGATGCTCGATGCCCAGGCCGAGCCGCCGCCCGACCGCAACGCGACCTGCGTGGCGGCGGAGGAGAGTGGACGGCGCCTGGCTCGGGCGGTGCTCGAAAACATGGATGCAGCCCGGCTGGACGCGCTGGTCTATCCGTCGTGGAACAACCCGCCCCGGCTGATTGGCGACCTCAACTCGCCGCATGGCAACAACAGCAACCGGATTGCGCCGCCGACCGGGTTTCCGGCAATGACGGTGCCGATGGGGTTCGTGCACGGGAGCCTGCCGGCCGGGCTGCAGATCCTGGGGCGGCCTTGGAGCGAGCCGAACTTGATCAAGATCGGATATGCCTACGAGCAGGCCACCCGGCACCGCCACCCTCCGGCCAGCACGCCGCCGTTGCCGTAAGAGGATGAAGAGCGGCCCTACGCGACCTTGAGTTCGCCGAGATAGGCGTGGCGGATCAGCTCGTTCTGGCGCAATTCGGTGGCGGGGCCGCTGAGCACGATCTGCCCCGTCTGCAGCACATAGGCGCGGTCGGCGACAGAGAGCGCCATGTTGGCATTCTGCTCGACCATGAAGATTGTCGTGCCCTGGCGGTTGATCGTCTTGATGATGTCGAAGACCTGCTCGACATAGGCGGGCGAAAGGCCCATCGACGGCTCGTCCATGCACAGCAGCCGCGGGCGCGCCATCAGCGCCCTGCCGATCGCGACCATCTGCTGCTCACCACCCGACAAGGTACCGGCGAGCTGCTGGAGGCGCTCCTCGATGCGTGGGAACAGCGCGAAGACCCGCGCCAGATCCTCGTCGATCTCGGGTCCGCGGCGGCGCGTATAGGCGCCCATCTCGAGGTTCTCGTGGACAGTCATGCGCGGAAACAGGCGCCGCGCTTCGAGCACCGGCGCGATGCCGCGGCGCACCCGCTCGGCGGTCGAGACGCCGCCCAGCGAGCGGCCCTCGTAAAGGATGTCGCCACGGGTGGGCTGGAGGCTGCCCATGATCGCCTTCATCGTCGTCGATTTGCCCGACGCGTTGCCGCCCAGCAAACAAACGATCTCACCCGCAGCGATCCGGTAATCGACCGATTTCAATACGTGCAGGTCGCCGTAATGCGTGTCAACGCCGCGGAACTCGAGGATCGGGCGAGACTTGGACATTCGAGGGCCTACGATGAGTCTGAGTCAAGCCAGGCTCTTTGACACCATTTCGTAGGTGTTTTTGCTGAGGCCCGGGGCAGCGAGCACGCGCTCCAGTTCGCGCCGCATCAGGGCCTGACGCGCTGGGTCGTGCCGCCGCCAAGAGCCGAGCGGCTGGATCAGACGCGCCGCAGTCGTCGGATTGAGCGGATCGACGGTGATGACCTCGTCGGCGAGAAGCGCATAGCCGGCGCCGCCGGCGTCATGGAAGCGGAGCTGATTGCTTTGCGCGAAGGTGCCGACGAGGGCTCGCACCCGGTTCGGGTTCTTGCGATCGAAGGCGGGATGGCGGGTCAGCGCGCGGACGCGCTCCGGCGTCTGCGGCAGCGACGAGCGCGTTTGCAGCGCGAACCATTTGTCAATAACGAGATCGTCGTGCGACCAGATCTCGTAGAAGCGGGCGAGCGCCGCTTCGCGCTCGGGCCGGTCGAGATCGGCGAGCACGGTTAGCGCCGCAAGCACGTCCGTCATATTGCGCCCGGCCTCGAACTGCACGGCAGCAAGGGCTGCACCCTTCCCGGGGTCGGCGGCGGCGAGATAGGCGAGGCAGGCATTGCGCAATGCCCGCCGCCCGATCGACGTCGCGTCGGTGCGGTAGGGGCCCGGATCCGCGTATTGCCGGTAAGCGGTTTCGAACTCACCTCCCAGCACTTCGCTGAGCGCCGCCCGGGCAGCTTCGCGGGCGGCGTGGATGGCGTCGACATCGACGATGGCGAGTTGGTCGGCGAGAAATGATTCGCTCGGCAAATTGAGCGCCTCGGCCGCAAAGGCGAGGTCACGATCGGCGTCGGCGAGGGTTCGCCGCATTGCCGCCACGTTGTCGGGATCGAGCGGCGCCGGGGCGTCGCCGCGTTGATACGCGGCGATCCGGTCGAGCAGCACCGTGGTTGCGACCTGCTGGCCCGCCTCCCAGCGCGCGAACGGTTCGGTATCGTGCACAGCGAGGAACTTGAGGCGGTCGAGCGGGACGCCCTTGAGCTTGACCGGCGCCGAGAAGTTGCGCAGCAGCGACGGCACCGGCTGCACCGGCACATCGACAAATTGAAATCTTTGCCGGGGCTCAGCGAGCGCAATGACGCGAGTACCTACGCGGCTCCTTGTCTCGCTCGCGAGCCGCGTTGGCCATTCCTCGCCGTCCGGTCCGATCAGGCCCATCGCCAACGGAATCAGCATGGGTAGTTTCCCCGCTTGGCCCGGGGTCGGCGGCACCTTCTGCTCGACAGTCATCTCATAGCTGCCCGTCGCAGCGTCCCAGCGGTCCCCGATCGTTATTTCAGGCGTCCCCGCCTGCTCGTACCAGCGCTTGAATTGGCTGAGGTCGACGCCGCTCGCATCCTGCATCGCCGCGACAAAGTCCTCGATCGTGACCGCGTCGTTGTCATGACGCTGGATGTAAAGATCCATCCCCCGGCGAAATCCGCCCTTGCCGATCAGCGTATGGATCATACGCACGAGCTCGGCCCCTTTGTTGTAGACCGTCGGCGTATAGAAATTGTCGATCCGGAGATAGCTGTCCGGCCGCACCGGGTGGGCGAGCGGGCCATCATCCTCCGGGAATTGTATGGCCCGCAGGGTACGTACCTCGGCAATGCGCCGCACTACGCGGCTGCCCTGGTCGGCGGAGAACTCCTGATCGCGGAAGACCGTCAATCCCTCTTTCAGAGACAGCTGAAACCAGTCGCGGCAGGTCACCCGGTTGCCGGTCCAGTTGTGAAAATATTCGTGCGCAATCACCGCTTCGATGTTCTGGTAATCGGTGTCGGTCGCGGTCTCGGGCTTGGCCAGCACGTAGCGGGTATTGAAGATGTTGAGGCCCTTGTTCTCCATCGCCCCCATGTTGAAGTCGCTGACCGCGACGATATTGAAGACGTCGAGATCGTACTCGAGACCGAAGACCTCTTCCTCCCAGCGCATCGCCTTCTTCAGCGACGCCATTGCATGGGCGCATTTGTCCTCGTCGCCGCGCCGTACCCAAATCGCGAGCGCTACCGCTTTGCCCGAGCGGGTCGTGAAGCAGTCTCGTACAGGGATCAGATCGCCGGCGACGAGAGCGAAGAGATAAGACGGCTTGGGATGCGGATCGACCCACTTCTCCCAATGCCGGCCATTGCCGCTCTCGCCGTGCTCGACCGGGTTGCCGTTCGACAACAGCACGGGAAAACGCGATTTGTCGGCGACAATTGTCGTCGTGTAGCGCGCCATCACATCGGGACGGTCGATGAAATAGGTTATGCGGCGGAAGCCTTCGGGCTCGCATTGCGTGCAGAAATTGCCGCCCGACATGTAGAGGCCGGAGAGCTGTGTGTTATCCTCGGGCGCGATGCGGGTTTCGACATCGAGCGTGAAGGCATCCGGCACGTCGGTGAGGATGAGGCCGCCTCCGGCCGGCAACTGGTAGCGGTTATCGCCGAGCGGCTGGCCGTCGAGCGCCAGCGAAACGAGCGCCAGCGCCTCGCCATCGAGCTGCAGCGGCGCCGTAGGGTCGAAGGCCGCCGGATTGCGCCGCATCCCGAGCCGCGATTTGACCCGCGCATTGCTTCCGTTGAGGTCGAAGACAAGATCGACGGTATCGATCAGAAACGCGGGTGGCCGGTAATCAGCGAGCCTGACCGGCTGCGGCGGGTTTACATCGGATGAAGCGTCGAGCATGAGCGATGCCGCTAATCTATCGGGGCAGCCAACCTAACCCTTCTCCAATTGCGTGGAAACGCCTGTAGCTGCGGGTACGGTTGCTGGACCAAATGTCCTCGGGCGAACATGGAGCGTACCGGAATTTCCGTAATCATCTTTGGAACGGTTCACCGCTGGCACAGCTGAGGGATTCGCAATAATGCGTTGTGAGCTGTTCGTCGGCCTGTCGCTCCTCGAGGCCCATAGCTCTCGCTGTTTTCGCTGTTCTGGCCGGAGTTATGTAGGAAACGCACCTAGCCGCTAGCCCGCCCCGCAACCTCGCAAAAAGCGTAACGGTAGAATAAGATCGCTTGGCGCTCTCCTTAACGCCTGCTTCTGCAGAAAAATTACAGGTGCCAATCTCGCCACCGTTCGCTTCGCGCGGCAGCGAACCGATGCGTATCTGCTCCGCGATGTCGTGGCGTTTCATTTTTATAGAATATCATATATTTAGCAATTTATCAATTGACAAATGACGCCTGATGTAGATGGAAGCCTGGGCGATCCCGCGAGGCAGTCAAACTCGCCAGCATCACCAGGGCACATGCTCGTATCATGGCGGCGCCGCTGTCTGGCGTTGATCTCGCAGGCGTGTTTGCTACATAATTCCGGTTCTGGCAGAGAATTATCAGCGAACGGCATTCCGTTTTCCGCGGAAATCCTCGATTTCTGAAGATCTCCGGTCATGAAAAACAGCGAGAAAGCTCGCTGTTTTTCGCTGTTTCTGGCTGTTCCTTGTGCCAAATTCGGCGCTCGCGAGGCGGCATTCCCCGCGCAAAGAGTCCAGCAGAAACAATATCAGAGAGCATCGATTTTGTCAATATGAAATGTAATTATCGCACTTCATATTGATGCGGGGAGGGTCAATGGCGGAGCACGGTCTCGATCATGGTCTCGATGCGCGCCACGCCGGCCAAATCGGTTTGCCGGCGATCTTTGCGGCGTTCTTCTGGCTCGGCATCACGAGTTTTGGCGGCGGCACCGCAGGATGGCTGTACCGTGAAATCATCGACCGCCGGCATTGGATTACCGATGCGGAGTTCCTCTCGGCCGCGGGACTGTCGCACATCATGCCGGGCTCAGGCGGGGTCAATCTGACCGTCCAGGTCGGCTTACGCCTGCGCGGCGGGCCCGGCGCGGTGGCGGCAGTGCTCGGACTGTTGTCGGGGCCGCTGGCGATCGTGCTCGCGTTGGCGGTAGGTTACGCGCGGATCGGCGAGAGCGCGACGGTTCACGCGATCCTGGACGGGGTAGCGGCAGGCGCAATCGGCTTGACCTTCGCTACCGGCCTCAAACTCGTTCGCTTCAGCCGCGCCGAGGTGGTCCCGCTTGCCGTGACGGCGGCAACCGTGCTCTGCGTCGGGGGGTTGCGGTGGCCGCTGATCCCCCTCGTCCTCTGTCTTGCCCCGATCAGTATCGGTCTGGGGTTACTGACGCGGCGTAGCGGCAATGCCTGACGACATCAGAACTCTGCTGGCACTAGTGTTCGTCTTTGTTCCGCTCTCGCTGTTCTCGCTGGGCGGCGGAACTGCTCTTCTCGCCGAAATCGAGCACCAATCCGTCACGGTCCACGGCTGGACTACACAACGCGAATTTGCCGATTTATTTGCGATCTCACGTGCCGCACCCGGACCCGGGACGATGCTCTCGGCGCTGATCGGCTGGAAGGCGGCGGGCCTGCCGGGCGCTTTGACCGCGACGGTCGCGCTCTATTTCCCGTCCTCGCTGCTCGTTTATGGCGGCGTCCGGTTGTGGGGCAGGTGGCGCGGATCGCTGTGGTACACGGCGATCGAGCGCGGCCTTGCCCCGATCGCCGCCGGATTGATCGTTTCCGGTGGTGTCGCCGTATTGCGGGCGTCTCCCGGAGGACCGGCGATCTGGGTCGCGGTGATCGTCTCGACGGCGCTGATCATGTACTTCCCGCGCCTCCATCCGCTGATCCTGTTCACCGCCGGCGGCGCGTTGTTCGGCCTCGCTGGCGCCGTTGGGCTATGGTAAATTCGACTCGCGCCCCTATTCAATCGGGCTGCATGAGGGAGGTACGTCATGCCTAAATATCTGATCGCCGCGTCCTATAGCGGCGAAGGTCTGCAGGGCCTGCGCAAGGACAAAGCTACCGCTCGCAGGCAGGCAATCACCACCGCTATCGAGAGCCTCGGAGGCAGGCTCGAATGCGAATACTTTGCTCTCGGTGAGCACGACGTCTATCTAATCGCCGATCTGCCCGATACGGTGAGCGCCGCGGCGCTGGGCATCGCGACATCCGCGACAGGTCTTGTACGTACTCGGACGACCGCGCTAATGACCGCTGAAGAGGTAGATCGCGCGCTCGAAAAGACCGTCAACTACCGCGCGCCCGGCAGGTGACGCCGGGCGCAGCCGTCAGAAAGTCGCGCCCGACTGCAGCCAGTGGCGCACGATCTCCTCGCCGGTAGCGAACCACACCCGGTCGTGGGAGCGGATGTAGGCTAGCGCCGCATCGAGCCCGGCGATGCGGTGTGGCACGCCGATCAGATAGGGGTGCAGGCAGATCGCCATGACCCGCCCGGAGGCGGCGCCCTCGGCATAGAGCGTATCGAACTGCCGGCGGATCATTTTCTCGAATTCGTCGATCGTGCCGTTTCGATACTGGAAATGCGGCGCGTCGTTGATTTCGTACGAGTACGGGATCGAGACCAGCCGATTCCCGCCGATATCCATGAAATAGGGCTGGTCGTCATTGACCCAGTCGGCGACGTAGAGACAGCCTTCTGCCGCAAGGAAATCGAGCGTGTGCCAGGTCTCGGCAAGTCCGGCGCCGAGCCAACCGACCGGCTTCTTGCCGGTCATCTCGGCGATGCGCGAGAGCGTGTGCGCAATCGTCTGTCGCTCCTCGCCGGCTCCCAGCTGGTCGAGCCAGATGCTGTTGGTGCGGTTGTGGCCAAGGATCTCCCAGCCGAGTTCGACCGCCGCCCTCACGATCTGTGGGTGATGGTCACAGATGTCGCTGTTGAGGGTCGGGCTGGCGCGGATACCGTGCTTGCTCAGCACATCCATCAGCCGCCAGATGCCGACGCGATTGCCGTAGTCGCGCTGCGCCCAGGCGCGCACCGAGGGCGGGTTGCCGACCGGCGAGCCGGGGTAAGGGGCGATGCCGCGGCTAAGCGGGAAGAATTCGATATTGGGGATGACCCAGAGTGCGACCCGGGCGCCGCCGGGCCATTCGAGCTTTGGCCGATCCTTGATCGGAACATAAGGAAACGGGCCGTAATCGCGCGGTTCCATGGCACTGCCTCCATTCGTGGATTAAGCTTTGCGGATGACCAGCATGCCAAAGATCGCGATGGAATGGCAGCGCTTCGAGGCACTGTCGGCAGCCGAGCTGTACGAGATACTGCGGTTCCGCCAGAGTATCTTTGTCGTCGAGCAGCGCTCGCCTTATCCCGACCTCGATGGCCTCGACCAGGGCGCGTGGCATTTGCTGCTGCGAGCCCGCGGCGAGATCTCAGGCTACCTTCGCGTCATCACGAGGCCGGGACCGCGGCCGCTGCTCAGCATCGGCAGAGTAGCCGTGATGCCGCCGCTGCGCCGTCTCGGCCTCGGCCGGAAATTGATCAACGAGGCACTGCGGTTTTGTCGCGCGCGCTATCCGGGACAAGCGCTCACGCTCGGCGCCCAGCTCAGCCTCGTTCGGTTCTATGAAAGCTTCGGTTTTGACGCGGCCTCAGAGCCTTATGACGATTTCGGGGTCATGCATATCGAAATGATGAGGAGCCCCTATCCTTAGGCGGCGACCTCTTCGGCCACTGGGACGCGTTCGACCCGATGGGCCTGTAATGCGGGGAGCACGTCGCGGGCGAAACGGCGGATCTGCTCCATGAAAATCTCGTGTGGCGCGCCACGGTTGAGGCTGATCTGCACGTTGCCGGCGCCGGCGCTGTCCGCTGCTGCAATGATCCGCTCAGTCACCTCGTCCGGCCTGCCCCACGGCATCTCTTCGGCCTGCCGCTCGACATCGGTCATTGTCAGATCGCGGAAGTCTTCGCGCGCGAATTGGGCGGCGCGCTGGTTTTCCGGGCTGACGTAATCGGTCGACGCGGACGTTGAATAACCGGTCTGCCGCTGCAATTCGGTTTCGGTGAAATTGCCGTGGCTGAACAGCGTGCGATTGAAATAGAGGTGGTAGGGGCCCATCTCGCGCACCGCTTCGGCCCTGCTGCCGGCGACATAGGCGCTGATGCCGAGCGAGAGGTGATCGGGTGTGATCCGGTGGCCGGCTCGCGCTAGACAGCGCGCATAGTAGCGAATTATGTCGTCGCGCAACCCGCGCGAGCGGCCGAGACCCGGAGTGATCGGCAGATTGTGTCGGGCGGCGAATTCGATCGATTCCTTGCTGCCGACAATCGGCATCCAGATCGGCGGATGCGGCCGCTGCAATGGCCGCGGCCAGATCGCCACGTCTTTATAGGACCAGAATTCGCCCTGGTACGAGAATACCTCTTCGGTCCATGCCTTGCGGACGATGTCGAAAGCTTCCTCGAAGCGGGCGCGCGACTGGGCCAGCGGAACATTGTGGACCTGATATTCGCGCGGAATGCCGCGGGCAAAGCCGGAAATCAGGCGGCCATTGGACATGCAGTCCAACATCGCCAGCTCTTCGGCGAGGCGCAGCGGCTGGTGCAACGGCAGCAAATTACCGTAGATCAAGAGCTTCAACCGCTTGGTGCGTTGCGCGGCTGCGGCCGCCAACAGGTTCGGCGAGTTCATCAGCCCATAGGGCGAGCAGTGGTGCTCGTTGAACCCGACCCCGTCATAGCCCAGCCGGTCGAGTTCCTCCCATGCTTCTAGGTGTTCGGCATAGGTGCGGGCGGCGATCTCCGGCTTGCAGTATTGCTTCGGCAGCGGGTAGGGCAGCTCGCTGCCAATTTTCAGGTGTTCGAGCTGTTCGCCGTAAGCCAGGAGATCGAATACGAAGACTTTCATCGCGTAGCCTCGCGCCGGATTCATGGTTTCGTCACACCGGCGAGGGCCGGTGCCCATGGTCAGCATAGAACCCGGCCTTCGCCCGGAAAACCGATAACCCTGTTACGGTGGCAATCGCGCTCAGATGGTGAAGCTTGCGTCCCGGGGCTGTGTTGTGACAACCAGAAGATCAATAAACCCGCGATAACGGAGTGAAGCCGCGATGCCGCGCTATGATTTCGACATGATCACGATCGGGGCCGGCTCCGGTGGTGTGGCGAGCTCGCGCCGCTCCGGCAGCTATGGCGCGCGCGTCGCAATTTGCGAGGAGCTGCGCGTCGGCGGCACCTGCGTGCTGCGCGGCTGCGTGCCCAAGAAGCTGCTTGTCTATGGTGCCCAGTTTGCCGACGCCTTCGCCGACGCCGCCGGTTTTGGCTGGACGGTGCCGTTGCCGAGCTTCGACTGGTCGGCGCTGATCGCAGCCAAGGACAAGGAGATCGGCAGGCTTAGCGAGATATACATCGGCATGTTGAAAAACAGCGGTGTCGAGATCATCGACGGCCACGCCGCGGTGGTCGATCCGCATACCGTCGAAGTCGCCGGCCGCAATTACACCGCAGAAAACATCCTGATCGCCACCGGATCGTGGCCCGAGACGCCCGACATTCCTGGCATCGAGCACGTGATCTCGTCGAACGAGGCGCTCGACCTTGAGCGGCTGCCGCGCCGCATCGTGATCGTCGGCGGCGGTTACATCGCGGTCGAGTTCGCCGGCATCTTCAACGGGTTCGGAAGCGAGGTCGTCGAGATCATCCGGCGCGAGCAGGTGTTGCGCGGCTTCGACGAGGATCTTCGCGTCCATCTCGGCGAGGAGATGCGCGGGCGCGGGATCGACCTCCGCAGCAGCACCCAGGTTGGTCGCATCGACAAGACCCCTGGCGGCTATCGGGTCACCACAACCGCGGGCGGCCGGATCGAGACCGATTGCGTCATGTACGCGACCGGCCGCAAGCCCAACACCAAACGGCTGGGCCTCGCCGAGATCGGGGTCGAGATGACGGAGAATGGCGCCGTCGTCGTCGACGAATGGCAGCGCTCGACGGTCAAGAATATCTATGCCGTCGGCGATGTGACCGACCGGATCAATCTGACTCCGGTGGCGATCGCCGAGGGGCGCGCCATCGCCGAAACGCTCTTCAACGACAATCCGATCCGGATGGACCACTCCGACGTGCCCTCGGCGGTGTTTTCGAACCCGCCGATCGGCACAGTCGGGCTCAGCGAAGATGCGGCGCGTCGCCGATATAGCGAGATCGACATCTATCAGACGCGCTTCCGGCCGATGAAGAACACGCTGTCCGGCCGCGCCGAACGGACATTTATGAAGCTCGTGATCGATGCCGCGACCGAACGCGTCGTCGGCTGCCACATGCTCGGACCCGATGCGCCCGAGATCATTCAAGGCCTTGCCGTCGCGGTCAAATGCGGCGCCACCAAGCGCCAGTTCGACCAGACCATCGGCATCCATCCGAGCGCCGCCGAGGAATTCGTCACGATGCGCGAAAAGCTCGTCCGCCAGAAGATGGCGGCCGATTAGATTGCGGCGTTCCTTCAGGAGGAGGGTCGGCGCTCGGATCAGAAGCGGCGTATGAGGCCGACGAGACGGCCCTGCACTTGGACCCGGTCGGGTCCGAAGATGCGGGTTTCATAGGCCTGATTGGCTGGCTCCAGCGCAATCGACGCGCCGCGGCGGCGCAGCCGCTTCAGCGTGACTTCCTCGCTGTCGATCAGCGCGACGACAATGCTGCCGTTTTCCGCAGTGTCGCCGCGTTGAATGATCACCGTGTCGCCGTCGAGAATCCCCACGTCGATCATGCTGTCGCCGGCTACTTCGAGAGCGTAATGTTCGCTGCCGCGCCCGAGCAGGCTGGCCGGCACGTCGACCGTCGTGCTCTGGTCGCGCAGTGCCTCGATCGGTGTGCCGGCGGCGATCCGGCCGTAAAGGGGCAGCTCAACCGCTTCGGCATCGTTGGCGACTGGGGTCCCAATCAGCGAGCCGGAGAAATCTCCGCGAATCACCGTCGGAGAAAATTGGCCGCGATCGGCGGGGGCGGCGCTCTCTTCAGGCAATTTGACGACCTCCAGGGCGCGGGCACGATGCGGCAGCCGCCTGATGAACCCGCGCTCCTCGAGCCCACTGACCAGACGATGAATCCCGGACTTGGATTTCAGGTTCAAGGCGTCCTTCATCTCGTCGAATGACGGCGAGACGCCGGTCGCCGCCAGCCGCTGATTGATGAACAACAACAGCTCGCGCTGCTTCCTGGTCAGCATGGGGCCCCCTTTCGCGCGGCAGAACGAATCCTAAACATGAGATCGTTCTACTTTAGTTCGCTGCACCCGTCAAGAGCCAGCCAGCTCAAATAGGCAGGGCGCCCCCTGGAAACGGTACGATCGGCACCATCGCACCGGCGGCGACCGCGGAGGCGTGCGGCGGCCGCACGACCAGGCAATCCGCCGCCGCCAACAGGCGCATCATCGAGCTGTCCTGAACCTCGAACGGGAACACTTCGAGCACGCCGTCGGCGGCACGATTGAGCCGCGAGCGCAGGTAATCCTGGCGCCGATCGTTTCTGGGCAGCGCCGCGCCAAGCCGTGCGGTCGGCGGCGCCTCCTCAGAGGGGGTCAGACCAGCCAGCCGGTCGAGCGCCGGGCGCAAAAAAAGCAGCGCACACACCAGCGTCGAAACCGGATTGCCCGGAAGTCCGACCATCGTCGCTCCGCGGTAGCGGCCGACCATCAGTGGTTTTCCAGGCCGCATCGCGATCTGCCAGAAATCGAGCTCCAGCCCGTCCGCGGCCAGCGCGTCGCGCACGAGATCATGCTCGCCGACCGAAGCTCCACCGGTCGTCACCAACAGGTCGACCCCCTGGGTGGCCGCAGCGATCCGACGGAGCGCCTCCGGATCGTCGGGGGCGTTACCAACCGACACCGGTATGCCGCCGCAAGCGGTAACAAAGGCCGCCAGCGCCAGGCTGTTCGAACTAACGATCTGGTGCGGTCCGATCGGATCTCCGGGCATGACGATCTCGTCGCCGGTCGAGAGAATGCCGATACGCGGCTGGCGATGCACGAGCAGCCATGGCCGGTTCATCGCCGCGAGGAGCCCGATGTCGCGCGCGGTGAGCCGCCGCCCGGTCCGCAGCAGCACCTCGCCTTCGCTGAAGTCGAGGCCTTCGCGGCGGACATAACGGCCGCGCGGCGCGCCTTCGAGCACGCGGACGCGGTCGCCGTCGCGCTCTGTGTCCTCCTGGATGACAATCGTATCGGTACCCGCCGGCAATGGTGCACCGGTGAAGATGCGGGCGGTTTCGCCCGGCTCGACACGCCCGCCGAAACCGGCTCCGGCCGGCACTTCGGCGACGATGCGCAGCTCCATCGGCACGGTCTTGACGTCATCGGCGCGGACCGCATACCCGTCCATCGCCGACACCGCAAAGGGCGGCTGGGTGCGGCGCGCCGCGACATCCTCGGCGAGAACCCGGCTGAGCCCAGCTGCCAGCGAGATCTGCTCGGGCGGCAACGCCGCGAGCGGTTCCAGCAGGCGGGCCTGTGCTTCTTCGACGGAAATCACGGCTCTCTCTCCCAATCCCCGGACCGGCCGCCCGATTTGCGCAGCAGGCGCAAATCGGTAACCATCATCTCGCGGTCGACGGCCTTGCACATGTCGTAAACGGTCAGAGCGGCGACAGTCGCTGCGGTCAGCGCCTCCATCTCGACCCCGGTGCGCCCGCGCAGCCGGCAGGTCGCGGTGATCTCGACCGCCGAGCGCTCGGGCACGCATTCGAGCTCGACACCCACCGAAGTGAGGGCGAGCGGGTGGCACAGCGGGATCAGCTCGGCGGTCCGCTTGGCGGCCATGATCCCGGCGAGGCGTGCGACGGCGAGCACATCGCCCTTGGCGACATCGCCGGAGCGGATACGTTCGAGCGTCTCCTGGCGCATCACGACGCGGGCGCCGGCGATGGCCACCCGGTCGGTCTCCGCCTTGTCCGAGACGTCGACCATCCGCGCCCGCCCCTCCGAGTCGAGGTGCGTAAAGCGAGGGACTTCCGGGAAGCGAAGCAGCCGGCGGGTCGCTGCGGTGACGTCCGGCTCGCGCATCAAGGTTTCGCCGACCAGAAAGCAGCGGGCGCCGGCGGCGGCGAGCCGGTCGAGGTCCTCGGCGCGGCGGATTCCGCTTTCGGCGACGACGATGCGGTCCGCCGGCACCTCGGGGGCGAGCCGCTCGGTCGTCGCGAGGTCGGTCACGAGTGTTTTCAGATTGCGGTTGTTGATGCCGATCATGCGCACCCCGAGCCGCAATGCGCGATCGAGCTCGGCGCCGTCATGCACCTCGGCCAGCAGGTCGAGACGGTGCTCGGCCGCGGTTGCCGCGAGCTCGGACGCCGTCGCATCGGACAGCGCCGCCATGATCAGCAACACGCAATCGGCGCCCATGTGGCGGCTTTCGAGGATCTGGTACGGGTCGAGGATGAAATCCTTGCGTAGCACCGGCAGCTCAGCATGTCGGCGCGCCGTGCGCAAATCGTCGTCGCTGCCTTGGAAATAGGGAGTGTCGGTCAGCACCGACAGGCAGCTCGCTCCGCCCGCTTTATAGGCGCGCGCCAGCGTCGCTGGGTCGAAGTCGCTGCGAATCAGTCCGGCACTCGGCGAGGCTTTCTTGATCTCGGCAATCAGACCATAGCGCCCCTCGGCGAGACATTGCTCGAGGGCTGCCGCAAACGGCCGCGGCGGCGGCGCGTGCGCGAGTCCGCCGAGCAGCGCGGCCTCCGACACCACCGCCTTCCAGCGGGCGACATGAGCGCGCTTCTCCGAGCAAATCTCGGCGAGAACGTCTTTCATCCGGAGATCGCCTCCGTCCGGACGCGCGCGTTCGTGCAGGCGATCAGATCTTCCAGCACCCCGCGCGCCGCACCCGAGTCGAGCGCCTTCGCCGCGAGTTCGATGCCCGCTTCGACGGTCGCGACCCGGCCCGCGATCAGCAGCGCAGCGCCGCTGTTCAGCAGCACGATGTCGCGCAAGGCGCCGCCGCCGCCGCCGAGCAGATGGCGCATCGCCCCGGCATTGTCTTGCGGTTCGCCGCCCCGGATGTCCTCCAATCGCGCCCGCGGCAGCCCGAAATCCTCGGGAACGACTTCGAAAGTCTCGACCCTTCCGTCATCGAGCGCTGCGACGGTCGTCGGACCCGTCGTAGTCAACTCGTCGAGACCGGTTCCGTGCACGACCCAGGCACGTTCCGCGCCGAGCCTTCCGAGCACCTCGGCCATTGGCTGCACCCATTCCGGCGCGAATACGCCGACGAGCTGGCGTCGCGCCATTGCCGGGCTCGACAGCGGCCCGAGCAGGTTGAAGATCGTCCTGGTGCCGAGTTCGACGCGAGTCGGCGCCACGTGCCGAGTAGCGCTGTGATGGCGCGGCGCCATCAGAAAGCCGATGCCGATCTCCCACAGGCATTGGCGAACCACCGCGAGGTCGGCGTCGATGTTGACACCGAGGGCGGTCAGTACATCGGCCGAACCCGATTTCGACGAGAGCGCTCGGTTGCCGTGCTTGGCGACCGGCACGCCGCAACCAGCGACGATGAGCGCGCTCGCGGTCGAGATGTTGAAGCTGCCCGAAGAATCCCCACCGGTGCCGCAGGTGTCGATCGTGCCGGGCGGAGCATCGACGGCGAGCGCCTTTGCCCGCATGATCCGTGCCGCGCCGGTGATCTCGTCGACGGTCTCGCCCCGCACCCTCAGCGCCATCAAAAAGGCACCCATCTGCGAAGGCGTGGCATTGCCGCTCATTATGACATCGAACGCCGCCTCGGCCTCGCTCTCGCTCAAGGCGTGGCCATGCGCGACCCGTGCGAGCAGCGCTTTGAAATCGCCGCGACTATCAATGTGCGACGGCATGCTCAGGTCCCATCTCGTTACCTAACTTCTCTTATATCAGTCCGTAGTCTCCGCCGGGAACCATTGTCCGAAGCTTGGACCGCGAGCCTCTGGCCCGCTTGCGGGCGGGACGCCCGCCGTCCACGACGACCGTATTAACCATTGCCTTGACCCCCGGCCCGGCCAGCGCGAGTATCGTATTTACTCGAACGGAGCGAAGATTACTCCGGGACGGCGAGCGTTCCGCGCGGTCAGCCGTCGCGAGACGATAACCAAAGGGGAGGAGCGGCATGGCGATTTTTTTGAGCAAGCGCGAGCTCGCAGCGACCGAGCCGGCGGAGACGCTGGCATTTCGATCTCCGGTGCCGACCCGTGTGGTATCGAATGGCGAATTCAATCCGCTGCCGCAGACGGCGCGCCAACGGCAGTTCGAGGAACGGCTCAAGGATCTGGCTGATACCAGCGCCCGGAAGCTCGGGATGAATCGCCGCAATTTCCTGCGCACCAGTTGCGGCATGGCCGCCGCCTTTGTCGCGCTCAACGACGTGTTCGGGCGGATCTTCGATGTGTCGCCGGCCGAGGCGGCCGAGCCTGACGCCGCCGCCCAGCGGGCGAATGCGTTGGCGGGGCAGTTCATCCTCGACGACCAGGTCCATTTCGTGCGTGACGACTACAAGGTCGAGGACATTCTCGGCCTCGCCAAATATGCCGGAGCGCATTGGAACCCCGCGCTGCTGAAAGACGCGTTCGGGTTGTCGCTCGACCGCTACAAGTTCGACAACTTCCTGCAGGAGATCTATCTCGACAGCGACACCAAAGTCGCATTGTTGAGCGGCGCTCCGTTCGACAACCCCGCGGCCTGGTTCCTCTCCAACGATCAAATGAAAGTGGCGCACCAGACCGTCAACAGCATCGCGGGCTCCAAGCGCCTGTTGTTCCATTCGCTGTTCACGCCGCGGCAGCCCGGCTGGCTGGAAGAGGTCGACCGCTGCATTGCCGAAGTGAAGCCCAATAGCTGGAAAGGCTATACGATCGGCGACCCGCTGCAGCCGCAGACCACTAAATATCCGTGGCGGCTCGACGACGAACAGGTCGCCTACCCGTTCTACGAAAAAGCGGTGAAGGCCGGGATCACGACGGTGTGCATCCACAAGGGCTTGTTGCCCAAGGATTACGAGACCGCGATCTCGGGCGGCGCCTGGAAATATGCCAATGTCGACGATCTGCCAAAGGCGGCGAAGGACTGGCCGCAGATCAATTTCGTGATGTACCATTCCGCCCTTAGGGCATTCCTCGAGCCGCCCGACAGCGAGCTCGCCGAGTTCGAAAAGAATGGCTATATCCGCTGGGTCTCAGACCTCGCTGCGATTCCGGAAAAAGCCGGCGTCCGCAATGTCTATGCTGACATCGGCACCTCCTTTGCCATTTCAGCGGTGTCGAACCCGCGCTTCTGCGCGGCGTTCATGGGCACCTTGATCAAGGGATTGGGGCACGATCACGTGTTCTGGGGGACCGATTCGGTGTGGTACGGCTCGCCCCAATGGCAGATCGAGGCGTTCCGCCGGCTCGAAATCCCGGAAGACATGCAGAAGAAATTCGGATTCGCACCACTCGGTCCGGCCGACGGCGCCGTCAAAAGCGCGATCTTCGGCTACAATGCCGCGCAGTTCTATAAGCTCGATCTCCGCGCCGAACTTGCGCCGCTGAAGGACGATGGGATCGCCAAACTGAAAGCTGCTTATCTGGACGGCGGCGCATTGCGCAGCAATGCCGCCTACGGCTACGTCGCTCGGCCAACCTGACAGCAAGCTAAGGCGGATCGAAGGCTTTCACCGGCGGCAAGGGGCCATCGAAGCGCTCGATCTGGACGACGGCGAGCTGGCCGCTGCAGCCCTGCGCGAGCGTTGATGTGCCGGCGTCGCGCGTCAGCACATTGGGGTTGCCGTGCACGCACATCGGATTGTCGGCGGCAGCGTCCGCGGGGTCGTACCAGGCACCGGTGGAAAGCTGCAAGACCCCGGGGCGCAATGCGTCGCTCAAAACCGCAGCCGCAAGGCATGCTCCACGATCATTGTAGATGCGCACAATGTCGCCGTCTCTGATGCCGCGCACTACGGCATCCCGCGGATGGATGCGAACCGGTTCGCGATCCCTGATTTTCGATGACTGACTGGTGGCGCCAAAATCCAATTGGCTGTGCAGCCGCGTTGCCGGCTGGTTGGCGATCAGCTGCAGGGGAAAACGTGGACTATGGGTTTCACTGGGCGGTAGCCAGACTGGATGTCCGGGGCAGTCCTTGTAGCCAAAGCCCGCAATGGTCGCGGAGGCGATTTCAACTTTGCCGCTTGGCGTCGGCAGCGGCGTGGTTTCGGGGTCGCGGCGAAAAGCACGCACGATACCGCCGTCCCATGGCAGAGTCGGCAATACCAGCTCGCCCCGTTCCCAGAACTGGTCGAAATCGAGCGCATCGGCTTCGCGCGCCAATAGAGCCCGGCGTGTCGCTTCGTAGAGGTGCCGCAGCCACTCGCGCGTCGAACGGCCTTCGGTGAAAGCTTCGGTGATCCCGAGACGCTCTGCCAGCGCCGAAAAGATGTCGTAATCGTCCCGCGCTTCGCAAAAGGGCGCTGCTGGCCCGCGATGCATTGCGACGAGCAGCGGATCGCCGGCGGCGCCGCCGATATCCTCGCGCTCCAAGGTGATCGTCGCCGGCAGCGCGACATCGGCGTGCCGCGCGCTCGCCGTCCACACCGAATCGTGAACCACGACGGTCTCCGGCCGCGCAAACGCCTCGCGGAGCCGGTTCAGATCCTGGTGGTGGTGGAACGGGTTGCCACCGGCCCAATAAACCAGCTTGATGTCGGGATAAGCGAGGTGCCGGCCGTTGAAGTCGAACGGTTCGCCCGGGTTGAGCAGCATGTCGGCAATGCGCGCCACCGGGATGAAATCGGCAATACTGTTTTGGCCGATCGGCAGTGTCGGCAGCGGCACCGCCAACGGCGGCTTGCCGGTATTGGAGGTCGATCCCAGCGCGTAGGCAAAGCCACCGCCTGGTAAGCCGATCTGCCCCAGCAATGCCGCCAACACAACACCCATCCACAGCGGCTGTTCGCCACGCTCAGCGCGCTGCAATGATTGCGAGCAGGTGACGAGAGTGCGCCGCCCGGCGGCGCGCTGCGCCAGCGTCGTGATGACGTCGGCCGGCAGGCCGCAAATTGCGGCGGCCCAGGCGGCATTCTTCGGCTGACCATCGAAGTGGCCGAGCAGATAAGATTCGAAGATCTCGTAGCCGGCACAGAACCGCTCGACAAACCCGCGGTCGTGCAGCCCCTCGGAGACCAGAGTGTGCGCAATGCCCAGCATCAGTGCAGTGTCCGTACCAGGACGGATCGGGTGCCATGTGGCCTCGATCTCCGGCGGCAGATCGTCGCGCAACGGACTGATCAGTCGGAACTCCACACCCCGCCGACGGGCGGCACCCAGCCGGGCGCGGGCGATGTGCTCGCCGGTGCCGCCGCCACCGACATCATTGTTCTTGAGCGCCATGCCACCGAAAGCGAGCACGAGAGCGCTGTGCGCCAAGAGCTCGTCCCAGCTGACGTTGTTGCCGGCGACTGCCTCCTGTGGGCCAATGACATGCGGCAGGATCACCGTCGCAGCCCCCGAACTGTAACTGCCCGCCGAACGGACATACCCGCCGGCCATGTTCAGAAAGCGATGCAACTGCCGCGGCGCGTCGTGGAACCGTCCGGCGCTCGCCCAGCCATAGGAGCCGCCAAACACCGCGCGTGGTCCATAGGCGCGATAAACGCGCTGCAATTCCGCCGCGACGAGATCGAGCGCGCGCGGCCAGTCGACGGGCACGAATTCGTCGCGCCCACGCTTCCGATCCGGGCCCGGACCGCGCTCGAGCCAGCCGCGCCGGATCATCGGCCCGACGATCCGTGCCCGATGCGAAACCGAGGCGGGGATATTGCCGAGCAGCGGCGAGGGGTCGGGGTCGCGCGGATGTGGCACGATCTCGATGGTTCCGTCGCGAAGCCGCACGGAGAACGCGCCCCAATGCGAGCTGTGCGGGACCACGCGGGTCTGCACACAACCGGGCATGTCCGGGTTCTGCGAAGAGCTCATCGCGTTCTCCTTGCACCGATCGGTCGCAAATGTCACCCCTGTGGGCTCGGTTCAACGCCCAGTCGGTAAGCGGGTTGCCGGTGAAAAGATGGTTTAGCGGCGCGCTCGTGGCGGCGACGCTGGTTTCGGCGGGGTCTCTCGGCGAACCAACGCCGTTCGCGAAGCCCTTACCATCTGCCGCGGATGGGCCCGGCGGTTGCGGGGCGGTGCGACTGGGCGAGACGACCGTCGCGACACTGCGTAACGCACCGATCGTTACCTTGTTCGCCAACGGAGCGGCTGTCACTCTTCTTCTCGATACCGGCGCCGAAACGACGGTCTTGACGCCCGCCGCCGCGCAGCGCATCGGCGCGGAGCGCCCTCGCATCGAATTTCAGCGGCAGATGCGGGGGATTGGCGGCAGCCTGCAGACCGGCGAGGTGGAGTTGCGCAACCTCACCCTCGGTGGAGTTGCCGTACCATGGCGGCGGGTGCGGGTCGCGCCAATCAATACGGGGAATGTATTTTCGGGACCGCTCGACGGCGTGCTCGGCGCCGACACCCTGAGCAGCTTCGATGTCGATCTGGATTTGCCGGGTCACCGCATGGTCCTTTATGCAAAGCAAACCTGCCCGGACGCGGTGCCGGCCTGGACCGAGCCCCATGCCAGGATCGACACAGGCCGTTCGTTCGGCGGCCATTTGTTTTTCCCGGTGCAGCTCGACGGGCACCGCATCGACGCTTTCATCGATACCGGCTCACAGCTGACGGTGCTTTCGACGAAGGCCGCGTCGGCGTTGGGAGTGACGGGAGCAGCGTTAGCACGGGATCAGGCCATAACGCTGCACGGTGCCGCGGCCGAGCAGATGAGCGCGCACGTTCATCGGTTTTCACAGTTGCAAATCGGGCCGGAAATCATCCGTACTCCCGAACTTATCGTCACCAACATCCGTCTGAACGATGCGGACATCGTGCTGGGGATTGATTTCCTGAGATCGCAGCGGATGTGGATGTCCTACGGATCGCAGCAGATCTTCCTGATGCGCCGCTGAGCGCCTCGTAGAGGGGAAACCATCATGTCGCTGAGCCGAGAGTTCGCAGCCTTCGTCGCCAAACTCAAATACGAAGACCTCCCGCCGGCGGTCGTCGATCGGGCCAAGGGCGTCACATTGCAGGCGCTGAGCTCCGCGCTGATTGCGCGCGACATGCCAGCCAGCCGGCAGGCATTGGCATTGATGCATGAGGAAGAGGCGGGCGGAGGCGGGGCTGCGACCGTGCTGTGCACCGGCACCCGGCTGACAAAGGCCGGGGCCGTCTTTGTCAATGCCGAGATGATCTTTGCCGGCGGCAAATGGGACACCTTCCGCATGCTGACCCATCCCGGCATCGCGATCCTGCCGGCTGCGCTGGCCGCGGCCGAAATCGCCGGCGCTTCCGGCCGCGAATTTCTGACCGCGGTCGCCGCCGCCTATGAGGTCATGGAGCGGATGGCCGCCGAGTTCGTCCCGACCGTGATGTCGCGCGGCTTTCATGCGGGGCCGGTGTTCGGCATTTTTGGCGCGGCGGTCGCTGCGGCCAAGCTTCAGCGCCTCGACGCAGATCAGATCCACAGCGCGATCGCGCAATGCGTGAACCTGGCGTCCGGCAACCTCGAAGGCGCGCGCAGTGGCGGCCGCTCATTGCGCGAGGGCGGCGCGGTGCGCAATGCGCTGCTAGCCGTTGCCTTGGCGAAGCACGGGACACAAGGCGGTGAGACGACATTGGAGGGCAAGGCCGGGTTCTACCACGCCTATGCCGGCAATAACCGCGGCGAATTGCGTTACAGCTTCACCGGATTGAACCGCACCGACATCGCCAAGATCACCGAAGGGCTCGGCCGCGACTGGATCTTTCTCGAGACGCTCTACCGCATTTATTCGACCGCCGGCTACAACATTGCCCATGTCGATGTGACCGCCAAGCTGTGCGAGGAGCACAACCTCCACTACCACGACATCGACCGCATCGAGGCGCTCGTCAACTGGCTCGAGACCGAGTACCCAAGCCCGGCCTTCCCGAGCCGCGGCATCGACAACCCGCCGCAAATCGGAAGCACGCAATATTTCACCGCCTGGGGCGCGGCCGAACGCAGCTATCCGCTGCTGCGCGGCGATAGGCCGGGCCCCGGCGAAACCGACCCGCCCGAGGTGCTCGATCTGATGCATCGGGTGACCTTGATCCCGACGGTGCGGCGTACCCTCTTCGGCCCGCGCATCACGATCTTCACAAAAGACGGCCGCAGCTTAACCAGAGAAGGCACCGGCCGCGAATTCATCTGGGATGTCGACGAACAAGCCCGCCGCATCCGAGGGGTCGCCCCCGGCCTCGCGATCACTGAAACGCAATTCGCGGAATTGATCGACTGCTGCCGCCATCTCGACCGCCTCGACCAGGCGGCCGAGAAGCTGATCTCGCTGACGATCCCGTCGTGAGCCGAGCTATCAGGCCTTGACGGTCGAGGCCCGGTAAATCTCGTCGATCGATTCCGCCACTGCCGCGTTGAACTCGGTGTCGCTCATCGAAACCCGCAGATCCTGGGCCAGCGCTCTCGAAAAGCTCGCGATCATACCGTGATTGGCGGCGAGGCGTTTGCAGGCGTCGGCGCGCGTATAGCCGCCGGACAGGGCGACGACCCGCGCGACGCGCCTGTCGTTCACGAGCGGCGCATAAAGGTCCGGAACATCCGGCAGCGTCAGCTTGAACATGACCTCGCGGCCAGCCGGCACCGTGTCGAGGTGCTTACTCAACTCCGCAAGAAGGATCGCTTCCGCCCCGCGCTTGTCCGGGCTCTTGATCAAGACTTCCGGCTCGATGATCGGCATCAGACCATGCTTGGCGATCTGCGCGGCGACCTCGAACTGCTGCGCCACATTCGCGGCGATGCCGTCTTTCGACGGCAGGTTGATGACCGAGCGCATCTTGGTGCCAAAGACGCCAAGTTTTGCCGCCCGGGTGCAAACGGCATCGAGCTCCGGCATCGGTCTCAGCAGCTGAACGCCGTCGTTCTCGGGCTGCAGCCCCTTGTCGACCTTTACAAACGGGACGACGCCGCGCTCTTCCCACAGGAACGCCGGCGTGGGCTTGCCCCGCACTTCGCCATCCATCGTACCTTCGAACAAGATCGTTGCGATGACCTTGTCTCCGGTAAAGGCGGGTGCAGTCATGATGCGCACCCGCATCTGATGGACTAGCCTGAACATTTCGGCGTCGCCGCTATAGGCGGTGTCGGGAATGCCGTAGAGACGCAGGGCTCCCGGCGTCGATCCGCCGCTCTGGTCAAGTGCCGCAATGAAGCCGCCCTTCCCAGACATTTGCGCCATCATCTTGTCATTGGCCATGATCGTCATCCTCGCATCGGGCCGGCACGCACGGGACATGCGCCCAGGCCTTCACAGATTGCCATCGGACGGATGAATATTGCCATGGCGGCTGCTAGCCGGGCAATCGTCACCGCGCCGCCCGGGTCTAGAATCCGATCTCCGCAGAATTGGTCGTCCGGGGCTGACCGTCAAAAGCAAAAGGCCTACGCCTTTAAGGCCGCGTCGGTCACTCCTCCGGCACTCCGGCCTTGCGTAGGCCCTCCAAATAGGTGGCTTCAAACAAGGCGCGCATCTCAGGTACTTCGGAATAACGGGCCTTGATCCTGGTGAGGCTCCGAAAGAAATCGTTGTTGAGGCGGCGAGCTTCAGCAAGTTCGGCGCTGGCGCGTTCGATGTCGCCCTTTAGGCCATATGCAGAGGCAAGACCAGCGTACGGAAAGGATCGCGCCGGATTGGCTTCGCGCGCCTTTTCGAGCCACACGATCGCCTCGTCGGTACGCGATTGGAGCAGGTAAGCGATCCCAATCCGGCCATACATATTGCTGATGAGTGGATCGCGCGGGCTGAGCCGGAGCGCTTGCTCCTGCAAGGGAACTACTTCCTCGATTGGCCCGGCGTGCAACTTGCACTCGGCGAGAGCAGAAATTGCGCCGACCGCGTTGCGATTGAACGCGATCACCGCCTCGTACTCGGGAATGGCATCTTTGTAGTGATTTTGGGCACGGAGCACTTGGCCCTTGGCCGAATGCCCTAAGGGACTGCGGGGAGATGCCGCCAAAGCCTGCCGAGCCAGCGCTTCGGCCCGCTCCAAATCGGCAGCGCGCGTATCGGTCATCCCTTCCATCACGCGGCCTGCGAGTGACCCAGCCAAGAAAGCCCGCGCGGCGACAGAACGTGGGTCGAGCGCCAATGCACGCTCGAAATAGCCGATTGCTTCAGCGAAGCTGTCTCGTGTCAACGGTTTCAGGAAAGCGGCGAGCCCGCGGAAAATGAAGTCAATCGCATCGGGATGTTCTGTCGGCCGGGCGCTTTCTGCGCCGATAATCTCTGCGTTGAGCGCGACAGCTATCCGGCCGGTGATCTCGTTTTGGAGGGCGAAAAGATCGCTCAATTCGCGGTCGAACCGCTCGGCCCAGAGATGGGCGTCGGTATCGGCAGCGATTAGCTGAGCATTGATGCGGACTTGGTTGCCAGACCTTTGGACGCTCCCTTCCAGCAAGTAACGCACGCCGAGCTCGCGGCCGATCTGCTTCGCATTGACCGGCTCGTCCTTGTAGGTGAAGGCGCTATCGCGCGAGATTACGAACATGCCTCCGATCCGCGACAGATCGGTCGTCAGATCCTCGGTGATGCCGTCGGCAAAGTATTGCTGGTCGGGGTCTTTGCTGAGATTGGCAAACGGCAGCACGACAATCGACAGGCGCGGCGCGACGAGGGGCTGGGAGATTGACGCGGCGGTCGGCCCTGTGTGCATCGGCGTTGCAGAAGCAGTTGCTTGGTCCGCCGGCTTGCCCACGCGAGAGAAGAAAGTCCCCGCCGGCCAGAACCACCACGCAACGCAAACGATGACGAACGCTGCCGCCGCAAGCGTGCCGCTGACGAGCCGGCTGCGTCTGGACCACCGCACGGACGATTCACGGACGGGTTGAGCAGCGAGGCCTTCCGGGCGCAACGCATAGACGCGTACTGGCCGGGCGATGTTCTTGACGCTCTGTTCGCCGATGTCCTTGAAGGCGTAAGGAAGGCGGTCGCCGATATGGTCGCGGACAGTTCCCGAAATGCAGATGCCGCCGGGCGCCGCCAGCCCCTCCAGTCGTGCGGCGATATTGACGCCGTCGCCGTAGATGTCGTCGCCATCGGCAATCACGTCGCCGAGATTGACCCCGATGCGAAACCGCAGGCGGCGCTCCTCGGCGTGATCGAGATCGCGGCCGGCCATCGCACGCTGAATTTCGCCGGCGCAACGCACCGCGTCGACGACGCTGGCGAATTCTGCCAGCACGCCGTCGCCGGTGGTCTTAACGATGCGGCCGTGATGCTCGCGGATCTTCGGATCGATGAGTTCGACGAGATGCGCCTTGAACCGTTCGTGCGTGCCTTCCTCGTCCACGCCCATCAGGCGCGAATAACCCACCACATCGGCGGCGAGGATCGCGGCGAGGCGGCGGCTGGTGGCGGTCGCAGTAGCCATTGCTCGGTCGGCGCTAATTCGGGCGCCGAATTTAACCTAATTCGAGCGGGAATGCGCCAATTTCGTGTGAAACGCGATCAGTCGAGGCCGAGAGTGGCTACCCCGTCGCGTACCATCCTGCGGTCCTGTGTGCCGAGGACCATTCCTTCCAGATTAGTCACTTACAAGCTAAGTGTTTGCAAGGTGTGAGCAGATTTATTGGGCGAGTGCCGGAATGATGGTGAGTTGTGTGAGACTGCGGCCGGCTGTGATGGCCGCACGGCCGGCGCGGGTGAGATAGTAGCGATAGGTGCCGGTGACACGTTTGATGACACCGAGTAGGCGGAGGCGGGCGAGG
>Ga0310917_10000063_pt1 | contig 41426 bp, 34 predicted proteins | sample GREbulkMGLF178_FD_203531 | JGI IMG/M metagenome (GOLD analysis project Ga0310917, IMG submission 203531) | Lab enrichment of tropical soil microbial communities from Luquillo Experimental Forest, Puerto Rico - GRE.bulkMG.LF178 | ecosystem: Environmental > Terrestrial > Soil > Tropical forest >... | reverse complement strand
GCAACATCGACATTAGGGTCGCACCGGAGGAGGAGATCGGGCAACAGTTGAACGCAATGGGCATTCGATCGGCCGACGTACGGCTCGTGGTCTTGACGCACTTGCATCACGATCACACCCGGGGGTCTCCTCTATTTTCCGCACAACCGAATCCTTGCTTCTGCGGAAGGCTTCAGACTTGCCAAGCGCAAGGGCAGCTTGGTAGGCGCGATTCCAGGCAAGTGGCCCGTTTGGTTTGATCCCGAACCGCTGGAGTTTCTCGGTCCCGCAGTTGGTCCGTTCGCGCGCTCTGCACCTCTGACCCAAGACGGCTCCATCTTCGCCGTCGAAACGCCTGGTCACATGACCGGTCATGTGTGCGTCGTCGTTCGCGGGGAGGACGTGACCTATGTCCTCGCCGGAGACCTGACTTACCGTCAGTACCTCATACTTGACGACGTCGTCGATGGGATGACCGAGAATCCGGCTGTGTCGCTTGCAAGTCAGCGGGCGATGAAACAATTCGCGCGGGATGAGCCGACGGTGCTGCTACCCGCTCACGATCCGGAGGCGGCCCAACGATTGGCTAATGGCCTGACCATGTATCCGCGCGGGCTCCGGGCTCCCGCTAGAGAGTGACGCCCGCTTTGTAGATACCGACAGAGTGGCAATCGTGAAGGACTCCGCTGCGGCCCGGCCGCATAGCCTGTTGGAACTCTTTGTCTTGACTGTGAGACCACCCGAGGAGGAAATATCGTTCCGCGGACTTCGTGATGGCTCCCCACCTTGCTTTCGGCCGTGATTGTTTTTCCCGCGAGTTCCATCATCGCGGAACATTTGTGCCAAAAAAACCGCCTTGCACAGAGGAGCGAGTAGTATTCACTTGCGGGGCCTCCCAGCAATCTTTTTAAATCGCTTTCACTCCGGGAGAGTGGTCCGAAGGACAATTGTCACGGAAATGTCACCGGCGTCTTCTGGAAAAGCTGCTACGTACAGTTCTGTGTACTCGCCGGCGCCAACCAAGGAGCCCACACTTTCCGTGGAGGTTGATTTGAAGGTACCAACCCGAGCCGAGTCGATCGATTTATATGAGCTGATTACTCATCGCTCGTCTGTGCAAGGCGGTGATTCACTCGAGAACCTTTGCCATGTGTTTGAAAGGAGCTCAGTCAACTTTATTGCCGTGCTTGAGGGAGAGCGCTTGCTTGGTATGTGTTCCCGCCAAGAAATCGTGGCACTGTTGGGCGGTCGCTACGGCTTTTCTCTTTGGGCCCGCAAACACATCGCGGAGCATTTGTGCCAAAAAGAGACGCGTATCGAGGCGACCACACCGATCGGCGACGTCTTGCACAAGGTGTTCGCGCGCGGAACTGAGAACTTTTACGACGACGTCTTACTCGTCGACGAGGAATCCGGATTCCTTGGCTTTATTACCACGGAGACACTCTTCCATGTCCAGAACAGGCTCCTGTTAACGAATATTCGCGACTTGGAAGAGAAAGATCGCGAGATTCAGCAGAAAAACGACCAAATGGAAACAGATCTCCGCATGGCGATGGAATTGCAACAAGCATTGTTGCCTGTGGTGTATCCGTTTTTTCCGCACGACGCGACGGAGGAGACGACCGCGTTACGTTTCAGCCATCGCTACCTACCCGCGAGTTTGGTAGGTGGAGATTTCTTTCACATCGCACGTTTGTCAGACAACGCCGCCGGCATTTTTCTTTGCGATGTGATGGGGCATGGAGTGCGCGCGGCGCTGGTCACGGCGATGTTACGCGCCTTAATCGAAGCGCTCGGCAAAAAAGCAGCTGATCCGGGTATTTTGCTAACGCATCTAAATCACCAGTTTACCGGCATTCTCAAGCAAACCGACACGCTAGTTTTTGCGACAGCTCTATACTGTGTCATCGACATCGGGAATTGCGAAATGTGCCATGCCCGAGCCGGTCACCCACCACCGCTGCACGCGCGTCGAACTGCGGGCGACGTTCAACCGCTTGTCTCTTCCAAAGGCTCCGTTGGGCCAGCACTCGGTCTGATCAAAGATGCGCAGTACCATGCGAGCAGCACTCGGCTCGTTCCCGGCGATCTTCTCTTGCTCTTTACCGATGGGGTTGTCGAAGTTGAAAAGGAGTCCGGTGCCCAGTTCGGTATAGAGAGTTTGTGTCGCATCGTTCGAGCGGCCCTCGACCAACCGGCGCGCGTTCTACTAGATGCGATTGTAGATCAAGTGTGCTCGTTCGCAGGGGCGCGCACACTTGCCGACGATGTTTGCCTAGTGGCGGCCGAACTGCGAGGACGATGACGAGGAATGAGCTGAAAATTTTCCTCTTTCTTAACTTGGTTCGACCGCATGATCGTTACTGCTCGTTCCGAAGTCGCTTTCTTCCAGCCATTAGTCACAAGAACAGCGCAGTTCTTCGCACGGATTCAGAAATACTGAAACTGCAATCATCACTTCCCGGCAAGCGGATGCGTATAACATCAACCTCACATCGGCGCGAACAAATGTGATTGACTGGTGGCGCGTGAACGATGCGTTTAGTTCAGGGTCGGGCCCCACCAGCAGGCGGGACGCGGCGCATACCTGCGTCGGCTGAGGTTTGGCGGCGCGTTCGCTCGCGCGGCGTCGGGCGGATAGCACCAATAAAGGAGCTCGACCAGTATTTTGCGGTGCTCGCCAGCTATCAGTTGTCCGCTCCGTCACTTTTATCTTCGGCGTGGACTCCCGGACTCTTATCGCCGCGCTCGTGCTCCGCACCGGGCATCGCGGTCTCATGTTTTCTTTCCCGGCGTTGCGTTGCCGAGAGTTCCTCGACGCTGACGTTGCGTGAGCGAGGCAAGCACTCTGGATAGTAGCGACAAAGGAACTGAATCAGGCCCTCCCTTACTTCGCAGCGGAGATCGAACGTTTTGCCGGGGTCTGTGCCGCTCACCAGGGCACGTACTTCGATTGTGCTTTGTTTGGTATCGGTCACTTGGAGCCCGCAAACTTTACGGTCCCATTTCGGATTGCTTTCGACCAGACGTTTCAATTCCTTGCGCAGTTCACCCATCGGCACTTGATAATCGAGATAGAGAGTTACCGTGCCGAGCAGCTCTGTCGAAACGCGGCTCCAGTTCTGAAACGGTTTCTCGACGAAGTAGGTGATGGGCAATACCAAGCGACGCAGGTCCCACGTCCGCACCGTGACATATGTTAGCGTGATCTCTTCGATCTGGCCGAACTCGCCTTCGACGATCACGATGTCGTCGATGAGCAATGGTTGAGTGAGCGCGATTTGAATTCCCGCTAGTACGTTGCCGAGCGTTTTTTGCGCGGCAAAACCGATCACGATGCCAGCGATCCCGGCCGACGCGAGAATGCTGGTGCCGAACTGACGCACCGGGTCGAACAACATCAGAATCGAACCGGTGGCGATGATCACGACCCCGGTAACGATGATTTTGCGAATGACCGAGACTTGCGTGTAAATTTTTCGCGCGGAAAGATTATCCGGAACGTCCATTCGATACCGGCTCAAGAGCGCAGCCTGGACGGCGTTGACACCGCGAATGACCAGAAACGAGAACGCGGCGATGAGCAAAATGCCGAATCCTTTTTGCGTCACCCAGATCCAGTTCTCAGGCAATCGCAGGAGCGGCAGCAAAAGAATGACACCGAGCAATGGCACCGCCAGACGCGCTGTGTGACCGACGATCGGAATAATGACTTTGCCAACGAGGCTACCGGTCCGATCCGCCCACTGGTTCATTCGTTTTTCCGCGGCGCGAATGGTGCCCATTACGAGCCAGAGCAAGGCAATGATCCAGCCCGCGTAGAGAATCGCGGTGAGCAGGCGGACGTAGAAAATGCGAGTCGGCCGGCCAATGATTCCGGTCGCGATCGGCATCAGAGCAAACGCGCCGCCGCACATCCAAAGAAAAAACGCGAACGGTTTGCGCACCGCGGACGCGCTCAACTGAATCGCGGACTGATGTTTTCTCGATCGGATTTCGCCCGCACGTCGTCTCATGATCCAGACAAACGTGCCCGCGAAGATCGACAACAACGCGAGCGCGCCGACAGATCCGAGCAATCGCATCCAGGTGACCCGTTCAAACACCGGCTGCGGCAAAAACGCGCTGCCGGAATCTTTGGCGATCTCATCGAGCCATTTGCTGTAGGCGACGCCGGCGCGATAAATCTTCGAGCGGTCGGCCGCTGCTCGTTGCGCCGATAAGTCCGTTACCGACTGTGCGATCGTCGGGGCAGGGGATTCGGGCGCAGCAGGCAAAGGCGAAGGTAATGCCGCTGGCGTCGCACTCGGCTCAGCCGCGATCGAGGTGACGCTCGCGAGCGCGACTAACACGCACAAAATTCTGGTCATTGGCTACCATCGCATCGACATCCGAACAGGCAAAAATTGCCGAGAGCATTGCGGCGAAGCGTCTCGTTTTGCAGTCACATCCAGTAAATTTACGGCCGTATCACTTCATTTTCCGAACGCAACTGGGTTGGTGTTGCGCTGCACATCGGTAGTGCATCCGGTAGCCGACAGCGTGTTGTATTGGCCGCAAATGACTTTGACACAACTGCTCGTGTCGAGAAAATATGGCTTCAGACTGGAAGGCAAGAAGTAAACGACAAGGATGTTTTCGCTACAACTGATGAAAACATCGATATATCTGCTGATTCTTGCCTTGTTGCTCACTATTGCTTTCGCTCAGGCGCCGCCGCCGGCGGAGCTCAAGGATCCATTCCTCGATAACTTTGTCGGCGATTGGAAGGTCGAACGCAAAATGGGCAATGGCCGCATCGTCGAAAGCACGGTGCGTGGTGAATGGGCGTTGAAGCATCATTTCATTAAACTGCACTACGGTGCTGGTGAGAAATCGCTCGATTACGAAGCGCTAGTCTTCATCAGCTTTGTTGCTGCGGACAAGACCTACGTTTGTCATTGGCTAGATGTTTATGGTGCGGGTTATGACGCGCCGGGACGCGGCAAACTCGACGACAAGTTGCTTGCTATCGAACTTCGTTGGGAATCGAGGGATGGCGCACTGACGAACAAGTTTACGTTCGACTCGCAGGCAAAGACGTGGACATCGCTGATTCGTCAGGTGGAAAAAGGCGAGTGGAAAACGTTCGCCGAGGAAAAGTGGACAAAGAAATGAAATCGTGCCGAGACAACGGATCTAACCAATCGATAAAGCCAACGGCCCGATTGCGAAACAAGTTCAGCGTGTTAGCCCCCGACCTCCCCCGTGGCTTATCTCTGTTTCCTTAGGTGACTGCTCTGCATACCGTGAAGATGGACATGAACCAAACCAAGAGGCAGGCAAGACTGGCAGGACTGCTATATTTTTTGGCCAGCGTCCCGGCACCTTTTGGACTTATCTATGTCCCGAACAAGTTGATTGTGCTTAACGATCCGACGGCGACCGCCAATCACATTCGTGCTTCTGAGTCGCTTCTCCGCTTCGGCATCGGATGCGAACTGTTGGGCTCCATCATTTTCATTTTTGTGGCTGTGGCGCTTTACCGCTTGTTTAAAGCGGTTAATGAGACACATGCCCTGGCGATGATGATCCTGATTTTAGTTTCCATTCCGATCTCGCTTCTGAGCGTGGTGAACGAAATTGTTGCCTCAATCGTCGTTAGCGGAGCCAATTTCTTGTCGGTCTTTGACACCCTTCAGCTGAACGTCTTGACATACATTCTCATGCGTTTGCACGGTCGGGCAATCGTGGTTGCCGAAATCTTCTGGGGCTTGTGGCTATTTCCGTTCGGGATTCTTGTCATTAGATCAGGTTTCATTCCACGTTTTCTGGGCTATTTGCTTTTTCTTGCCGGGTTGAGCTATCTCGCCACCAGCGTGACTTTTTTACTTTTGCCAGCTTATGGCGATGTCGTTGATAAGTTCGCGTCGCCGCTCACGGTTTGCGAGTTACCGATTATTGTTTGGCTTTTGATCTGGGGTGCGAAGGATCAACGCGATCGAGGGCCTGTTTTGGCCACTGCATAGCATGGGGATCGGTCGTTGCGCTTCAGACACCTAACCAAACGATAAAGCCATAGCCCTGATCGCATGACGCCGGCCGCGTTGCCACGGCACGCTGCCGAGGCTTATCTCTTTCTCGTTAGGTCAAATCTTCGTCTTGGGAACAAACAACCAGACATAAATAATGTACACATTGGGAGCGGCAGAAAGAATCGTTGTAATCTTGATTGCTCTTTGTGCCACTAACCTCCTGGGCCGGTGACGTGTCATTGGATAACGAGCAGAGCCGCAGAGCGATCAATATACCACCGTCAACACTCACGCCGCGCGCGCGCTCCTTTTCTTCTCTGGAGCTTGCCTTAGGCGTCTTCATCGTTCTTGCGCACAACATCTTTCATATTTTGCCGAATGAAGTTCCTATCTTGTTCGTTCTTGGCTGGGTTTCGCTGCGACGGCGAAATGGTGGGTGGAAATACGCTGGATTGAGCCGACCACAGTCATGGTGGAAAACTGTGACATTGGCTGTCGTTACGGCGGCGATCCTGCTATTGGGCAGCGAACTAGTTGTGGAACCGCTCGCCCAGCACCTCTGGCCAGGACCGGAGCATGTGTCCAATGTCATCGAATCGGGAGCATCGGGCTGGAGGCGAACGCTAATCGCTCTCCTAATTGTTTGGACGTTCGCGTCGTTCGGTGAAGAGTTATCCTACCGCGGCTATTTACTCATGCGCGCGGCCGACGTGTTGGGACGCTCGAACTTCGCCTACTGGGCGGCCATGGTCCTTGTTTCACTGCTCTTCGGGTTTGGTCATTACTATAAAGGTCCATCGGGCGTGCTCGACAGCACGTATTCTGGCCTGGTGCTTGGGACCGCCTATCTGCTATCTGGACGAAATCTTTGGGCTCCGATCTTAGCACACGGAATTGCCGACACCGTTGCAGTGTTTGTCGTCTTTATGGGCTGGGCGCATTAGAATGATGACGAACTCCGCGAGAACAGGCTAACCATGCCCTCCAGCCAACCACTGACCGGATGGAAAATCTCCACATGACAGGTTCAACAACTAAATCCACAGCAACGCTCGCTTTCGTCAGCGGTGGCTAAGCTTGGTCTCGTTAGGCCCATGGAACAGCGGATCAATCCGCACGGTGCCCGTGAACCAGTCCGCCGGTCCCTTAGCCGACGGTTGTGAACCAACTCTTTTAATTTCCATTCGTCAATCTGATCGCATGCGGGCCATTCGTGGCTCGTCACTTTTCTTTTCCGTTTTCCGCTTTCAGCTTTTTGCGAGGCGAATGCCCCTGAGTCTGGCCGTAGCAAAGACGATCACGAGCGGCCCACGGCCGTTGTCGAGTGCCGGCCGACCTATTTTTCCGTCATGGGATCGACAATAGGTCGCAAAGGGAATTCCTCCCTCGCTCCAACTGAAAAATCGACAATCCAACGCTTGTCGCCGCTTTCCAATCGCGCTCCGGATCGTCGCCGACGTGAAGAATCTCGTTCGGCTTGAGATGGATCACGTTCAAGGCGCGCCGAAAAATTTCTGGATCGGGTTTGTCCGCGCCGAGCTCGCTCGAAACAAAAACGTGTGGAAAAAACTTGGAGACCCCGAGCTGCTCCAGAATGATGCGGAGGCGTCCGTCAAAATTTGAAATGACGGCGAGTTGAAACCGCGGATGCAGATTTTCAAGGACTTCGACGACTTCGGGATAAAGCTCCCACACGTTGGCCTCGGCGAAGTGCTCGTAAACGATTTCAAAAAAATTGTCGCGATCGAACTCCTTGAGCGAAGGCGCGACTTCGTTCAGCACAAGGTCGACGAGTTGGCGCCACCAATCTTTGTCGTCATTTTCGCGCGGGCCGTCGGCTGGTCCGCGCGGACGCATTGCGTCCCAGGCGTTGTTAAATGCGCGATCAAGCTCTCGAGAGTCCCATTTTAATCCGAGTTGGGCACCGACCAGCGCGTAATGATAGCCGACGCCACGCGGCAGATAGAAAAGTGTGCCGGCGGCGTCGAAAAAGATGGCTTTTAGCTGCGGCTCGATTTTGTTTCTAGTCACAATGAACGGCGTTAATCGATGGAAAGTCGTTTTCCTGGTGGTTGCAACTTTTGTTGTAGGCGCGGTAACTGGTGCGTTTTTCATTATGGGCTCGGCGAAAGATGAGCTTCGCCGGAGTCGCGACCCGCAGCGATGGTTTTCGAATGCGCCGCAGCGTTGGGTTTCGCAAATGAAATTAACGCCGGAGCAGGAACAAAAGATCCGCCCCATTTTGCAACAGATCGACGGCGAGCTCACGAATCAGCGCGCGGTTAACCTGCGCGAGACGGAAGGAATTCTTCAACGCGGTGAAGAGCGCATCGGGCCAATCCTGAAACCAGAACAGCGCGAGGAGCTGCGCAAGACGTTCGAGCTGCGTCGGCAACGCCTGCGTGATTGGCTGGGCGTCAACGATCAGGAAAAGAAAGCGGAGTGATCCTTTTCGGAGCGCGTTGGACAATTTCGTTCCGTCATCCGATTAATTTGGATGCTACCGGTCGAGTATAACGATCCGATCAACGCGAAGATCCTCGCGATTTCGGAGGACAAAATCGAAGGCTTTGTACGTGAACCGTTCGAGGAAATTGCGCGTCGCTCCGGTGTTGACGTCGACGGTGTAATGTCGCGGATCGCGGCGATGTTGCGCGCGGGAACCATTCGACGCGTTCGGCAAACGCTTCTCGCGACAAACCTTGCCCATGGCGCGCTGGTCGCGTGGAAGGTTCCGGAGGCAAAAATCGACAGCGCGTTCGATTGGATGTTTCAACGCGACCCGTTTTCGGGTCATGTCGTCGTGCGCTCAACCGACACCGTGACCGCCGGCTCGGAATACAGACTTTGGACCACACTGAAAGTGCCGCACGGTTTTTCGTTGGAGAAACATTGCGAGTTGCTCACGAAAAAGGTCAACGCCGAGAAATTCCGGATCATGCCGGCAAAAGGGATTTTCGCGCTTGGGGTCGGGCACGTTCGCCGAAAGACGATCGAACCCGGCGAAAAAGCGGACGCGCCGGCCAAGATGATTCGCGTGGAAGTTGTCGAACTAAGTGAGCACGAATGGAACATCTTGCTCACGCTGAAGCGCGAACTCGCGGCGGACGAAATTCGTCCTACCCCATGGGCGTCGCGCGCGAGCAAAGCGGGTGTGAATTTGGATGAGTTTTATCGCGTAGCGGAAGATTTGAGCGGGCGCAAAATCATCGGGCGCTTTTCAACGTTCCTTGAACACGTCAAACCGTCACAAACAGGCGTTCGCGTTACGCGATTCAACGCGCTGTTTCATTGGGCAGTGCCCCCGGGCCGTGAGATTGAAGCCGGCGGTCAGGTTGGACGGCATCAAATCCTAACGCACTGTTACTGGCGCGAAGCTGGCACGGAATTTAGAAACGTAAACGTCATGGCCGTGGCGCACGGCGCCGATAAACGCCGATTGCTCGATCACAAGGTGGCGATCGATCGACATCTTGAGGCGTGTGGCATTCCAGTTTCCTACACGAATGTTTTCTGGGGCGGACGAAGCGAGATCAAACCCTCCGAGATTTCGCCGAGGGTTTACCGTGAATGGTTCGCGCAAGCGGCATGAGCTTGCAGGTTCTGCTAATTTGAAAGCGCTCATCGAGAGGTTGCGCAGCGGCCACGATCTCAACAGCGGCGATGTCGAATCGGCCGTTGCGCAGTTACTCTCCGATCAGGTCACTGACGAACTGAAAGCCGAGTTTCTGACCGTTTTACACAGGAAAGGTGAAACTTTGGAAGAAATTGTCGCGTTCGTGAAGCAACTGATGAAGCGCGCGGTCGATCCGATGATTGATCCGGCGCAATTGCCTGGACCGATGGTCGACATCTGCGGAACGGGCGGCGACGGATTCGATTTCTTCAACGTTTCAACCACCGCGATGTTCGTCGTCGCAGCCGGCGGAGCGGTCGTGGTGAAGCATGGCAATCGCCGCGTGACATCGAGTTGCGGAAGCGCGGACGTTCTGGAACACCTCGGGGTCGAGATTGATCTTACGCCAAAGCAATTGAACGAAAGCCTGAAACGTCACGGACTCGGTTTTCTGTTTGCGCGAAGTTATCATCCGGCGTTTCGAGCGCTGGCGGAGATGCGACAGCGCCTGGCCCGAAAAAATCAGCGCACGATTTTCAACATCCTCGGGCCGCTTCTGAATCCGGCACGACCATCGCGACAGTTGATCGGTGTTTTCGATCCACGTTTCACCGGAATTTTCGCGGAGGCGTTGCGGGAATTCGGACGCGAACATGTCTGGGTCGTACATGGTCTTGGCGATGACGGCGCTGGCATGGACGACATTTCGATCAGCGGCGCAACCACAATCGCTGAGCTGAATGAGGGAAAAGTTAACTGCGCGATTCTCGATGTGAGTTGGCTCGGTATTCCGCGCGCTTCTGTGGGCGATTTGCAAGGGGGGAATGCGCCTCAGAACGCTGAGACGATCGATGGAATTCTTTCGGGAAAGATTGCTGGCGCGAAGCGCGACATGACGGTTGCGAACGCAGCCGGCGGATTCGTGGTTGCCGGCTTGGCCAAAGACCTGAAAGAGGGAATCGAGTTGGCACAGGAAGAACTCGACAGCGGGCGGGCGTTTGAAAAATTGCGCGGGCTGCAAAATTACCGCCCGAAAGAGCCGGCGTAAGTTCGATTGAGATTCTTTAGAAGCTCGACTGCGAGTTGGTGGCGATCAACGTCGCGTTCCAACGCGATCGCCAAAGAAATCGCCCGGGGGCGCAGTTCAACCGAAAAATCCTCCGGCTGATGATTCACGTTTATGCCGATGCCGACAATGGCGATATGCGGCGCGTTTGGTTGTGCGCGCATTTCGACGAGAACGCCGGCGACTTTTTTCCCCGCAACCATCACGTCATTCGGCAATTTCAACGTCACGTGCAACGCGAACATCTTTGAAATTGTCTCAGCGACGGTCCGCGCGCTCCATTCCGCCAAGCGCGGCGCTTCTCCAATGTTGATGTTCGGTCGAAGCAAAATTGAAAACCAAAGTCCTTTGCCGGCAGCAGATTCCCACGGGTTACTCCGCTGGCCACGTCCGGCCGTCTGGCGCTCGGCAAACACGACCAAACCTTCCGGCGTCGATGCGGAACTGCGCTCTAAAACGGAATCGTTGGTCGACGTTGTTTCCTCGAGCGCAACAACTTCGCGTCCGACGATTGATGGGCCGAGTTCCGCGCGCAGTTTGTTGGCAGTAAGCGCGTCGAACGCAGTCATGAGGCGGTCGGCGTAAGTTCTAGAGAATAATCGATCGCGCGCGGCGAGTGGGTGAGCGCGCCGATAGAAATGTAATCGACGCCAGTCGCCGCAATTTGCCGGATGTTTTTCAACGTTACGCCACCGCTCGCCTCGAATTTCACTCTGCCTTTGCCGAGCGCGATTGCTTCGCGAATCTGCGCCGACGTCATGTTATCGAGCAGAATGATGTCGATTTCGTCGACCTCCAATAACACGTGGACCTGTTCGAGCGTGTCCACTTCGACTTCGATTCGGACATTCGGTCGTACTTCGTGGAATTTGTGGACCGCTTTTGCAAATGCATCGAATCCCGCGCTCGTGGCAAGGTGATTGTCCTTGAGCACCACCATATCGAACAAACCGAAGCGATGATTGTGGCCGCCGCCGGCGACGACGGCCGCTTTTTCGAGTACCCGCAGACCGGGTGTGGTTTTGCGCGTGTCGAGAATCCTCACGTGCTTGCTCGCGGCAGCTTCAACGAATTTGCGCGTCATGGTTGCGATGCCGGACAGTCGCTGCAAAAAATTCAAGGCTACACGCTCCGCCTTCAGGATTGAGCGTGCGGCGCCACGAAGTTCCATCACGCTTTCGTCAGCGTGCACTTCGCTTCCGTCTGTTCGAGAGCTTGTTATTTGAATTTTGGAATCGACCCGACGGAAAACTTCCGCGGTGGTTTCAGCTCCGGCGAGGATCGCGCGCTCCCGGGCGATAATTCGCGCGGTTGCTTCCTGATCTTTCGAGACAAAGAAATCGGTCGTGATGTCGCCTTCGCCGATGTCTTCTCGCAGTGCGACGTCAATCGGATCGACTATCTGCCGTTTCATGGCGCAGGCGGGAGGTTCGGCGCTTGATAAATGCAACGTCCGCGGACGTACGTTTCGAGGTTGGCTTGCGGACCTCCACGATGAATGCAGAGGGCGACCACGTCTTCAGGCGCAAGTCCCGTCAGAGCATCCGCGCGGGGGTAGGGCAGGAGCGTTATTAGATCGACGATCGTCAGGTCTGCTTCTTTTCCGACGTCGAGCGTGCCTATGATGTTCGCTTTGCCGAGTGCTCGCGCGCCACCGTACGTGGCGAGATAGAAAGCTTCGCTCGGACGAAGCGGCCTCAGGTTTGATTCGTAAGAACTGCGCGCTTTTTGCACTTCGATCGCGGCGCGCATCACCTGCCACATATTCAATTCCGGTCCGCCGGCGACATCGGAACCGAGTCCGACATTGATTCCCGCTTTCAAAAGTTGATCGAGCTTCATCAAACCGCTCCCGAGAAAGAGATTTGAGCTCGGACAATGGGCCACGCTCGATTGCGCAGCTGCGATGGCGGCGATCTCGCGCGGACTTAGATGAATGCAATGCCCGAGCATCGTGTGCGCGGTCAGCATTCCGCATCTTTCATACACGTGGGCGTAATCACGCGCGGTCATGTAAAGGTGATGGACCTTCGCGAGCTCCTCGCGGTTTTCGGCGAGGTGCGTTTGCAGATAAGCTCCGAGCCGGGCCGCAAGCTCCGCCGCGCCCCGCATCATCTTTTCGGAGCAGGTGACGGCGAAACGCGGACTAAACGCATACTCGAGCCGTCCATTCTCGGCGCGATGCCATTTTCGACAGAGTCGTTCGCTTTCGAGCAGCGAAATTGAGAGCACTTTTTTCGGTTGAAGCTGCCCGTACGACCCGATGTCCATCATCATTTTGCCGAGAATTGCGCGAATACCGCTAACTTTAGCGGCTCCGAATCCGATCTCGCAACTATCCTCGTAAATCGCGGCGTAGGCCATGACCGTCGTCGTACCGTTTCGCGCCAGCTCGTGGAAGAACAGCGGCGCTTCGGCCCGTGCTTTCGGTCCCGTGAACTCGCGTTCGACAGGGAAAATGTGCTGTCTTAGCCATGGCAACAACTCGCTTTCACCACGCGCGACGGCCGAATATTGCGGCAGATGCGTGTGGCAATCGATCAGACCGGGAAAGATCGCCGAGCCGCGGTGATCGATCCATCGAATCGGGTTTGGCCGAAGCCGGCGAAGATCGTCGTAATCTCCGACCTCCGAAATCTTTCCGTTTTCGATCAACAGGGCGCCGTTGGGTCTGCCGCGAAGAGTGCCAAACTCTGGCGCATCAATCAGGAAGCCGCGCAGGCCGAACGGGCTGGTGTCGCTCTCCATAAACCGCGGTCGCTATGAAACACTTTGGTTGGGGTGGCCGCAACACCGCAGTTGACAGCAGTTTCCACGCACCTGTAGGGCGATTGACTCGCGAGTCCGGCGCAGGAGTCGTCCCAGAAATCTGTACAAAAAAGAAAAAGATTCGGGCAGCGCACGCCAAGGAGAAACAGCAAATACAATAAACGTGCAACCGCCCGAATCGCCTTAACCTGTTAAATTAGACAGCGGTCGCAGCGCGGCGTTCGAATTTTTTACGAATTTTTCGGACTGAGTAGTCCCAACGGGTCCAAGGACTTACAACTGCATCTTTTGCTGGACCAAAACGCCGGCCTTTGCCGCCTCGTCTTTTACTTCCTGCAAGAGTGACTTGAACTCGCATTTCTCAAGCTGAGTGATCAGAGCGGCATAATTCGGCGTGATTCTGAGATCGTCGATCGGCACCGGCAGCTCCATGTGGGAATCGAGCGTGACCATTTTCCGGTTCTGCTCAATCTGCTCGCGCGCAGCGGTCAGTTTTATCCGCATCTTGTCGCTCTTCACCTTGTCGAGGTTCGAAAGCAGCGCTTCTAGTCCGCAAAATTCCTTGATTAGCGACGCCGCGGTCTTGCGCCCGAGCCCGGTGACGCCGGGAATGTTGTCAACCGAATCGCCGGTCAACGCCAAAACGTCACCGATCAGTTTCGGCGGCACTTCCCATTTGGCGATAGCTTCGGTTTCACCGAGCAACGCGAACGCATCCTTGGGTGACGAGAGATCGGCCTTGGCCGTCGTATAAACTTTCACACACGGCCCGATGAGCTGATACAAATCTTTGTCGTTCGTCGCGAGGATGACTTCAATGCCTTTGCGCTTGCACGCCGCCATCGCATAGCAGCCCATCAAGTCATCAGCCTCCGTGTTTGGAAGCGAAATGTTTTTGAACCCGAGCAGCGGCGTTAGTTTTTGAATGAACTCGAGCTGGGGGATCATCGGCAATGGCATTTCTTTGCGCGTTTCCTTGTAAGCCGGTTGCAATTTCACGCGCCGTTCCGGCATTCCTTCGTCCCAAAAAACTGCGCCGAGCGCCGGCTGCAGATGTTTCAGCATCAAACGCAGCGTCTTGGTGAAACCGAAAATTGCGTTTGTCAGTTCGCCCTTGGAGTTCGACAGGTTCGGGATCGCGAAAAACGACCGGTAAACGTAATAATGTCCATCAATCAAAAGGAGCTTCATCCCTGATCTGGATTCTGGATGCGGCTTGCTCCATGATCAAGCGATGGCCGAGCAGTGGATGATTCGCGTTCAGGGAAAGGAATATGGTCCGGCTGATCTCGCGACGTTGCGTGAATGGAAAGCGGAGGGGCGCCTGCTGCCGAGCAATCCGGCACGCCTCGTGGATGTCGACTCGTGGAAGACGGCGGGCGAGATTCCAGGGCTGTTTCGAAGCGAAGCGTCACATGTGCAGACAGCGGTCAGCCGTCAGAGATCACAAATCAGCAGTCAGCAAACAGAGGTCAGCGATCAGCAACCAGCCGCCAAGCCACTGAATCGAAACATCCTTGTCGAAACGTTTCGAATTTATTTTCGCGGATTTTTCCAATTCCTTGCGCTGTCGCTATTGAGCATCGTTCCGATTTTTTGCGCCGAATTGACCAGCCGGTTCGTCGACACGGCGCAGGGCGTGAATCTCGATCTGCGAACGCTTGTCCCCTGGGCTTTCGGAATGTGCATGTTGGTTCTTCGCATTGTCCTTATTCCGGTTTACATCGCCGGCATACAAATCCTCACGGCCGAGCTGGTGACTGGACAACGCTTCGGATTCCTCAACGTCCTCAACGGCGCGATCAAATATTGGCCGCGCGTTGCCGGCGTCGGCCTCTTTGTCTGGGGCGTCTTCTTTTTGCTCTTCGTCTTCGCGTTGGGTATCGCGATCATGGTTGTGACTTCATCGACGCTCTTCTCAATTGTCATTGCGCTAGGTCTGCTCGCGGTTCAGCTTTGGTTATTCGGGCGGTTTTTTATCAACGTGCTTTTCTGGCAGCAATTCGCTGTGCTTGGAAATTTGAGTGCGACTGACTCATTGCGCGAAAGCAGAAATCTTGCGCGCGGCGGCCAAGATCTGCCATGGCATCAACGCCCGATGTGGCGCGGCGCGCTCATTGTTTCAATCTGGTACGCGTTTATTATTGGGCTCAGCGTCGCGATCTTGTGGCCGAGGCTGGTTGCCGAATGGCCGGTAATTCAGCATTATTTCAATCAGCTAACGCAGGGCCAGGACCCGCAGGCGGTTCTCCAGAAAATCAACGCCAGTCTGCAAACGTCACATGGATTTGATTATCGAGGGCTGGCTTTGACCATCGCGGAACGAGTTCTTCAACCGCTCCTCGGTATCGCCTTTGTTGTTCTGTATCTCGGCAGCAAAGGCCAAAGCGATCTGGGCTAATATTTCCCGCCGGCGATTGAGAACGTCACGGGATCTTTGCTTTAGGGATCGTCACGCCGAGTTTGAAGCGCCACTGCTTGAATTTATCTAACGCCAGCGCATCCAAGTAAGCGTCTGCGGTAATCTGTAACATTTTTGCGGCGGTACCTTGCCAGCATTGTTCACATCAACTAGAACGACGCCACTTCCTAGGCGTCGGGTAACCGAGCCGGCGATAATCCTGTGCGTGTACGGCCGCCGCGCAAAAGATGACAAGGGACAGAATAATTCTCACCATTTATAGCGCGAGATACGCCGCAAGACCGTGCCTCCCGCGCCTTCGCGACCGAACCGAAGCCGCTGTAAGGTATTGATACTTGGATTCTGCCAGCAGTTCGGTGCGGCGATCAATGTTACCGCTACAGTTAGGAATAGCGTTGGTTTCATAAACTTTGATGCTTTCGGTTGTTCTGGTGAAAGCTGGCAAGCGCCTAACGAGAAAAAGATAAGGGACGGCTGAGGACATGGCAGTCTTGCCCACGCTCATTGGATTTAGGACCGTTGGCTTCATCGATTGGTTAGACCCCTTTCACAACGTTTAGATGTGACCCCGTCTCGGTTCGCTGAGCCCTCTTGAGTTTCCGCTGGCCTCGCGGCGCAGCTCGGACAATCTTGATTCCGTCGATTTCTTTCCGTCGCATATGACAAGTGATCCGGCGTTAATCGGACTTCCTGCTGGCTTCTCCGCTGAAGAAGCGGCAGCACAATTCGATCAACTCCAGCGAAAACTCGTTCCGCTCTGGCGATTAATCGAGTCTTTCAATCAAAATGAACAAACCATCGTTGTCGTTCCGTCAATCTCAGTCGATGTGGCATTGACGGGCTTCGGGCTTCAAGGCTACGAAGAGCGGTTCCTTTTCCTTCTTTTGCTCCTGGCGCAGCCCCGCGCACGCATGATTTATGTCACTTCTCAGGCAATTCACCCCAGCGTGATCGAATATTACCTCAATCTTCTTCCGGGCGTCATCCCGAGTCACGCAATGCGTCGACTCACTTTGCTCTCCCCGCATGATGAATCCGCCCGCCCTCTCTCCCTCAAGCTACTCGAGCGGCCGCGCCTGCTTGAGCGCATCGAAGCCGCCATCCTGGATAAAGACTGCGCTCATTTGGTCTGCTACAATACAACCTTCCTGGAACGAAATCTCGCCTTGCGCCTTGGAATCCCGCTGTATGGCGCGGACCCACGCCATCTTTCCTTTGGAACGAAGAGCGGATGCCGGCAGCTATTTGCCCGCGCGGGTATCAATCACCCGCTCGGCTTCGACAATTTGACAAGCATCGACGACGTCGTCACGGCACTGGTTCGAATGCGCGCCCGGCGACCTTCGATGGCACAGGCCGTAGTGAAATTGAATGAAGGCGTTTCCGGCGAAGGGAATGCGATTGTGGATCTGTCTGATCTGGCTGACCCCACTGAGGCCGCGATCGCCGAGCGCGTGCGAGGGATGCGCTTCGAACTCGGCAAAGTTGGCTTTGATGAGTACGCGGCGAAGTTTCGCGCCCGCGGCGGAGTTGTCGAAGAACGCGTCGGCGTCGGAGCGAAAGAAGTGCGCAGTCCGAGTGTGCAGCTGCGAATCACGCCGCTGGGCAAAGTGGAACTTCTTTCAACGCACGACCAACTGCTTGGTGGTCCGACCGGACAAAGCTATCTCGGCTGCATCTTTCCAGCCGACCCAACTTATGCGAGCGCGATCACGCGCGACGCTGCAAAAGTCGGAGAGCTCTTGCGAGACGCTGGTGTGATCGGTCGCTTCGCGCTCGATTTCGTCGTCGCCCGCGCGCACGATACCGCCCCATGGCAAGCTTATGCAATCGAGATCAATCTTCGGAAAGGCGGAACCACCCACCCTTTCCTCACCCTGCAATTTCTGACTGGTGGCGTCTACGATGCGGAAAGCGCTACCTTCATCGCGCCGAACGGGCGCAAAAAATTTCTCGTGGCCAGCGACCATCTCGAATCACCACGGTATCGAGGATTCACACTGGATGATCTTTTCGATGTCCTCGTCCGCCGCGGCCTGCACTTCGGACAGGTCCGGCAGACAGGCGTCGTTTTTCACATGCTCAGCGGTCTTGGCAGCGCGGGACGGCTGGGCCTTACCGCAGTCGGCAATTCGCCCCAAGAGGCGTGTTCCATCTTCGACGAAACGAAGCGCGTTCTGGACGAGGAGGCGCGTTTTGACGAGCTCTAGGTTTTGCGGGTGCCGACCCACAGAAATGCCAAATGTTTAGATTTGACCCCGTTGGTCAGGTTTCCAGGTAATCGGCCAGCCGATGGCAAAAGGTGAGACTGGATCGCCCAGCACTCGAACCCGGAATCAACGCCCGTATGAAGTGTTGTTTACTTGCTCGATCGCTTCTTCCGGGTGCGAAACGTCATCACCCTCAGCACTAGTCCAACGATTATTCTAGCGCTCGGCGCCGAATCGCGGATTGCGCGTTGTCACGGTGTGAGGGATAAGAACTGTCGCGCGTCATGATAACCGTTAAAGCCTGGACCGGAAAACCGTACCCGCTCGGTGCAACGTGGACCGGCGAAGGCGTCAATTTCGCAATCTTTTCCGAGCACGCGACCAGCATCGAACTTTGTTTGTTCGACGACATCGATGCGCCGAAGGAAATAGCTCGCGTAGCGTTACGCGAACAAACCGAACAAGTTTGGCACGCGTTCCTACCCGAGGTGCGGCCGGGACAACTTTACGGTTACCGAGCCTACGGTCCGTACGAACCGAATCGCGGACTGCGGTTCAACGACTCGAAGCTGTTGCTCGATCCTTACGCGAAAGCGATCCCAGGGCAGATCAAATGGTCGGATGAAATGTTCGGCTACACCGTCGGGGATCCGGCGGAAGATCTTTCTCGCGATTCGCGTGACAACGCGTGGGCGATGGTGAAGTCGATGGTGATCGATAGCGCTTTCAATTGGGGCGACGACAAACGCCCAGCCACGGCGCTTTCTGAAACAGTGATCTATGAGTTGCACGTGAAGGGATTCACAAAACTCTGGCAAGAGATCCCTGAAAATTTGCGCGGCACCTATGCGGGAATCGCGAATGAGAAGACGATTCGTTATTTGAAAAATCTTGGCGCGACCGCTGTCGAGCTGTTGCCAGTGCACGCTCATCTTGACGACAAAGCGTTGGTCGATCGCAGCCTAACGAATTACTGGGGCTACAACTCGATTGGTTTTTTTGCGCCGCACGGGCCGTACTCCAGCAATCGCGAGCCCGGCGCAGAAGTGACTGAGTTCAAAGGAATGGTGCGCAATCTTCACGCTGCCGGGATCGAAGTGATCCTGGATGTTGTTTACAATCATACCGGCGAAGGAAACCATCTCGGTCCGACCGTTTGTTTTCGCGGCCTCGACAACTCCGTCTATTACCGGCTGCTCGCGGACGATCCGCGTTTCTATTTAGATTACACAGGCACGGGCAACACGGTGGACACCCTTCGTCCGCGCACGTTGCAGTTGGTGATGGACAGTCTGCGCTATTGGGCGACCGAGATGCGCGTCGACGGTTTTCGGTTCGACCTCGCGCCTGCGCTCGCGCGCGACGGCAGTGGCGTGAACAAATTTCACGCATTCTTTAAAGTGATTCAGCAGGACCCAGTTCTGTCGCAGGTAAAATTGATCGCCGAGCCGTGGGACGTTGGTGATGGCGGGTATCAAGTTGGAAATTTTCCGCGGCCGTTCGCGGAATGGAACGGGAAATTCCGCGATGCAATGCGTGGTTTTTGGCGCGGCGATGAAGGTCTCATCGGCGAAATTGGTTATCGATTAACCGGTAGCCCCGATCTTTATCAGGACGACGGGCGTCGACCCTATCACAGCGTGAATTTCATCACGTCACATGACGGTTTCACGTTAAACGATCTGGTCAGTTACAACGACAAACATAACCAAGCTAACGGCGAAGAGAATCGGGACGGCGATCCGAACAATCGTTCGTGGAATTGCGGCGCGGAAGGTCTGACCGACGATCCGAAGATCGAGAGCTTGCGTCGGCAGCAACAGCGCAATTTTTTGACGATGCTGCTTCTGTCGCAAGGCATGCCGATGCTTTTGGGCGGCGACGAGTTTGGCCGGACCCAAAAGGGGAACAACAACGCTTATTGTCAGGACAACGAGATCAGCTGGTTCAACTGGCAGTGGAATGAAAAGCAAGAACGTTTGTTTGAGTTCACACGCAAACTGATTCACCTGCGCCGGGAGCACCCGGTTTTTCGACAGCCGAAATTTTTCGAGGGCAAACCCGTGCCGGCGGGTGAGATCCGCGACGTGATGTGGTTTAATCCGGGGGGCAACGAAATGACTTTAGAAGAATGGCAATCCCCCTTTGTGCGTTGTTTGGGAATGCTAGTGAGTGGCGACGTCGACGACTTGATCGATGAGCGCGGCGAACCGCTGCACGACGACACTTTTCTTCTTCTGATCAATGCGCACTACGAGCCGATTCCATTTCTTCTCCCTGGCGAAGAACACCTCGAGTGGGCCCAGATTCTCGATACCACGAACGAGGATGGTTTCCTTAAGGCGCTGAAAAAGTTTCCCTCGGGTGATGATGTCGATCTTGGCCCGCGATCAGCCACTTTATTTGTTCTCACTCAGGGTGAACAGCCGCGGGCTCGCGTCGAATCGTGGAAAAAACGCGCGGTCGCAGGGCTCGCCGCGATCACTGGCGAGGAAGAACGCGCCGGCCGCAAAAAATAAATCCGAATTTTTGCTCAACGCGAGATTGCAACCCGTTGCGATTCTATTTATAGAGAATTGATGAGCGCGTTTTCGACGCTCCAGGGCCGCAGCTAGTTATGATTCCGGCTTCACTCGTCATCGCAGCGGATCGCGGCAGTTTGAAGGCGTACCAGGTCAACGAAACTCCAACTCGCGGGCCGAGCTTGCAATTGATTCAGGCATTCGACATCACGGATGCCCACGGCAGACTGATCGACAAGGTGACTGACTTGGCGGGGCGCTTTCCCGTGAGCGAGGGCGCCGGCGTACATCGCGGACCCGCCTCAATCGCCGAGAGTAAACTCCAGACCGAAACCGAACGGCGTATCAATAAAGAGCTGGCCGATCAAATCACGAAACTCATCAATGGTAGCGGAAACAAAGGGTGGGCGTTCGCCGCGCCGTCGGAAATTCATTCCGCGATTGTCGATCTTTTACCTAATCGCGTCAGAAATCGACTCATCGAGCACGTGAAATCCGATCTCGTGAAAGTCGAGCCCGCAAAATTACCAAATCATTTTCGTTCCCTTCGTCCGGTTTAAGCTCAATATTTTATTATGCAATTGCCCGTTAACATCACGTACCGCGGCCTAAAGAAATCAGAGAAGATCGACAATCTCGTGATGATTTATGCAGCGCGCCTCGACAAATTTTGCGATCACATTAACCGCTGCGACGTCGTGATCGAGCAAACCAACCACACGCATCACAAAGGAAATCCCTATCGTTGCCGAATCGATGTCACCGTCAGACCGCGTCACGAACTCGTCGCGGACGAACAACAAAAAGACAACGGTTCGCACGAGCCGCTCAACAAAGTGATCCACGACGCGTTCAAGACGATGGAGCGGCAGTTGCGCCACCTCGTCGAGAAACAACGGCGCGAGTAGGCGAGCGGGGGCTGGCGGCGCGCGTGTAATGCGGAGCCGCGTGGGTGAACGAGCACGGAACGGTTCAACCAAATGCGCCTTTTGGCGGAGCGAAGCAGTCCGGAATCAGCGTCGAGTTCGGACAGGATGGGCCCGAGGAATACACTTCGATCCAGACGTTGAAAATAATGAAGCCGCTATGAGATCAATCGTTTCACCGGCCCTTTTTCGTTTATTTTTCAGCGCCGAGAGAGTGCAGCGATCGGCTGATCGCCGATTACCCAGCTGTCGTGCGGAATTGGTGGAACATAGAAAAGATCGCCGGGTTTCAATTCAACCACGCGTCTGTCATCGAACGTGACCGCGGCTGAACTGGAGATTACGAGACCGACATGCTCAACCGGACAACGCCTCGCGCCGACGCGCGGACCGACATCGTTGCTCCATTTCCAGCCCGGATCATAGGTCGCGCGCGATTGTCATTCCGCCGATGTTTACGAATTCAAATTTTCCTTTCTACATGACACCGGTTTCGTCCGGTGATTCGAACCGTTTCAGAGTGATATCAGTTTCTTTGCTCCTCATCGGTCAACATTGACTAGGATGAACCAAGCCGCCACCCGAGCGCGATCTTGCCCCGCGAATGTTGCAGGGTATTGCCGTACGCAACCTTGGCCGCTCTGCGGTGTGTAACGTTTAGGATCCTGACACCCTATGAATACGAAACCCCTGTCTTACCTGGGTTGCTTCCTGGCGACAACTCTCGCTACATCGACACTTAGCGCTGGGCCCCATCGCGGGGGCGCCAACCACTTCGCCCCTATACCGGCACGAGTCGGGTTCGCGCGGCCGTTCGCTGGCGGCAACCGAATCGCTGCGTGGAATGGCCAGCACTGGAACGGCCAGCATTTTGTTGGTCAACATTGGGACGGTCAACACTGGGCTGTCCAACATTGGAATGGTCAGCATTGGAACGGCCATTGGAGTAATAATTGGAACTGGCATCATCATCATCACGATCACGATGTCGTCTTCACTAGCGACTTCGGGTTCCCATTCTGGGGCTGGTGGGGTTATCCGTACTATTATAGTTATCCCTATGGTTATCCGTACGGGTACTATGGCAGCGGTTACTACATCGATCCCGGTTATGGTTACGGCTACGGAAATGGATACGACAATGGCTACGCCTACGGGTACGGAAACCATTACGACGCGAAAGTTGCCGAGCTGCAACACCGACTCGCAAACGCCGGCTACTATCGGGGTGAGATCGATGGAATCTTCGGCCCACGTACCCAGTACGCGTTGAAGGCTTACCGGCACGATCATCCGAGCGGGAACGGTGATTACAACACTCACAACTATCCGACTCTGAGGGATCACCCGTACTCGCCGCCTCCAACAACGACCGAGCCTTCGCCCAGTGAGTAAGCGCGTTCTCTAGGCTGGAGCGAAGCGAAAACTGTTCGACTAACGGTTCGGACTTATGCTGGTGCGCCGCCGAGAGCGCCGGGCAGGGGCGGGGCTTCTGGGCCGACCACGACCTGGCGTGGCGGTTTTTCGGGCGGCATTTTTTCACCCGAAATCGGAGTTGTGGCGCGCGGCGGGTTCAGCATCTGCCCGTGCTCGATCAATTCCTTGATCTGCGAACCATCCAATGTCTCGTACTCGAGCAACGCTTTCGCGATCGCGTCAAGTTTGTCGCGGCTCGCGATGAGCGTTTGTTTCGCAGTTTGGTACGCGTCATCAAGCAAGCGGCGCACTTCGCGATCGATCTCCTCGGCGGTGGCTTCGCTGTAATCGCGGTTGCGAGTCAGTTCGCGGCCGAGGAAAACGTAATCTTCGTGCTCGCCGTACTCGACCATGCCGAGTTTTTCGCTCATACCCCATTCGCAAACCATCTTGCGAGCCATCGCCGTTGCCATCTTGATGTCGCCAGCGGCGCCGTTGGTCACATCGCCGAAGACAATTTCTTCCGCGACGCGGCCGCCCATTTTCACGGCCAGACTCGCGAGCAATTCGTTTTTGCGATTGGTGTATTTGTCTTCTTCGGGCAACCACATCGTCGATCCAAGCGACGGCCCGCGCGGAATGATAGTGACCTTGTGAAGCGGCTCTGTGTTCGGCAGTAGCTCAAGCAGGAGCGCGTGGCCGGCTTCGTGATACGCGGTGTTCTGTTTCTCTTTTTCGCTAAGCGCGAGGCTGCGGCGTTCCTTGCCCCAACGGACTTTGTCGCGCGCTTCTTCCAATTCGTTGAGCGTGATTCCTTTCAATCCGCGACGCGCGGCGAGCAATGCTGCTTCGTTAATCACGTTCGCCAGCTCAGCGCCGGAATAACCGGGCGTGCCGCGTGCGACTACGGCAAGATCGACACCTTCCGCGAGTTTCACTCTCTTCGCGTGCACGCGCAAAATTTCCTCGCGGCCTTTCACGTCGGGAAGATTAACGGTGATTTGTCGATCAAAGCGCCCTGGGCGCAGCAATGCCGGATCGAGAACGTCTGGCCGGTTAGTGGCCGCGATAATGATCACACCTTCTTGCGTGTCGAAACCGTCCATTTCGACGAGCAACGCATTCAGCGTTTGTTCGCGCTCGTCGTGTCCACCGCCCACGCCGTGGCCGCGATGACGGCCGACCGCGTCGATCTCGTCGATGAAAATAATGCAGGGCGCGGATTTCTTGCCCTGCTCGAACATATCCCGCACGCGGCTCGCGCCGACACCGACAAACATTTCGACGAAATCAGATCCGCTAATGGAGAAGAATGGAACATCCGCTTCGCCGGCAATCGCCCGAGCGAGCAACGTTTTGCCAGTTCCCGGAGGTCCGACTAGCAGCACGCCCTTCGGAATTCGGCCGCCCAGTTTCTGAAATTTTTTCGGGTCGCGTAAAAATTCTACCAACTCCTGGACTTCGTCCTTGGCTTCCTCGACGCCGGCGACGTCCCTGAACGTAATCTTGTTCTTGTCACGGGCGAGCATGCGGGCTTTGGATTTGCCGAAGTTGAGCGCGCCTTTGCCGGCCATGCGGATCTGCTGACGAAAAAGAAAATAGAGAAGCAGCAACAACAATAGCACCGGCGCGAAACTAGCGAAGACTTGTGTCCACGGATGCGATTCAGAGCGGATGTCAGGCTGAATTCCCGCGGCCGCGAGCTTGTCCTGCAAGTTGTTCGTGAAATTCAGATAGATGGTCGTCCGGAAAGGCACTTCCATGTTTTGCGCGCCGCCAGTTCCTTGCCGGATGTATTTGCCGCGCAGCTGTTGCGTTGGCTGACCTTCCTCCACGTACAGTTTCAACGGCGAGCTTTTGTCGTTCACGATCTGCTTGTTATCGAGCAGCTCGAGGAAACGGTTGTACGGAACGTCTTCAAACTGCGGATAGTTCCCGCGCCAGAAGAGCATCGCGAGAGCGAAAAAGCCGAACGCGACTGCGATTAGGAGGGCGCCGCGCCAGTTGAAACTGGGCTCGTTGCCGCGCTGCTTGTTGTCGCGCTGGGAGTTACGATCGTTTTTTGGCATAAAGGAGTGCGGTTAGTCGCGAAGAGAGAGGTTACCATGAAGGTGTGGCATTGCAAAAAGCAGGGTGCGTTCCCAAGCGAAAGGTGAGGGGTGACGAATGATAAGTGACAAGAAGATCGACACCGGAAGGGCGACTTCGTTCATCGCAGTGCCCCCGTTGTTGCGTTGCTTAACGACGCGATTCCTGTAAAATTCCAGCCTGCCACGCCCGAGGTCGCCGCGGCGACCGAAGGTGGGTTTCAAATCGTGGAATGACTCAACTGGTTTCAACGGTCGCGGAAAAGCTGGACCGCGCGGTCCAAAAGGTGACGCCGTTCGCGTATCGCATGCGGCGGCAGAGTCGTCGTCTGATGCGACGCGCTTTGCGCAAGCCGCGCAGCGTTTCGGAAGGCCCGAACCTTTTGCCGTTGCTGATTCAAGTGTTGGCAAGCTTTTCCAAAGCCGACGGCGTTCTGCTCGAAGAGGAAATCGACTCGAGTCTCGGATTCCTGCGTTACGACTACCCGGAAGCCGTTTACTCCGAGCTGCGCCAACTTTTCCGGCAAGCGCTTTACGAGCAGCAGGATCTCTCGGCGATGGCTCAGAAGCTGAGCATGCAGCTTACGACCGAGCGCAAGATCATGCTCGGCGTTCAACTTTACGATCTCATCTCGCAAGCCGGACTGAAACAGGGACAAGTGGTCGCGTTTTATTCGTTCATGTCGCAACTCGGCATGGCCGCGCAAGCGATCGACATCGTGTATCAACTCAACGCGTCGGAAGATGCCGATCCGTCGATTTATCAACGCGGCGCGTCGCCGTTGGAATCGCTTTCCTTCGGAAACAACGGCAAAGCCGATGTTCGGATGAAGAATCTGGCTGAGACGGATCGACTAATGGCGTTTCGCTATCACGATCTCATCCTGCTAAAGAATTACAGCGGCCAAAATGTTTCCGTGCGTGGCCGCCCGCTGATGCGCGGCGGCTTCTGCCGAATCTATCCCGGCCAGCGAATTTTGGTCGGTGACACGGTGCTCACTTATCAGGAGCTCGCGCAATATTTTAACGCCAAGAAAAACGTCTCTGTCCCGCAAATTTTCGTGCGCGTGAGCAAGGACGCGGACGAGGTGAGTTTGGAGCGCGCACGGACGCGTGAAAGCGCGCTGGAGATTGCGTTCGGATTGAAGGTGCGCGTGAAAGCGTTGCGCGACGTCGACGCGGTACTCAACGGTGTAAAACTGAAAGCCGGTACGCAAGTTGAAGTCGCGCTCGACGACAAGATTCTGTTTCACAACGACAGCGAAATGGATTTGAGCGACCTTCGCCGTCGCGCGCGGGCGTTCGGTGGCCGGTTTCAACTTCAGGCCTCAAAGTCGGAGTATTTGGTCTCAAACGATCCGAGCAAGCTGCAAGCGGACGACATTTTGCTGTCGCCCGGAACGGCCGGCGACGTGTTGCTTAAGATTTTCTGTGATTACGAGCAGCGTATCGGGCACCTGGAAGTGATCGAAGCCGACCGTCCGATTATGGTTGATGACGTCGCGGTCCGGACGACCCATCCGCTGAAAGACGGCGACACCATCCGGATCGACATCGGACAAATTCTGCGCTGCAACTTTTCCGAGCGCATCATCGAAGAAGAGCGCAACATCATTCGCACGCTGGAGGTGAGCGAAGTGACGCATCGCTTCGGCGGCGGCGATACCGGCCTGGATGGAATCTCGTTTGCCCTCTCGCGTGGCGAGCTGGTGTGTGTGATGGGCGCGAGCGGTTGCGGCAAAAGCACGTTGCTCCGAGTGCTGGCTGGCCAGCTTCAACCGACGAGTGGCAAAGTTTATTTGAATGGCCGCTCGCTTTATCCAAATCTCGACGAGCTCAAGAAATACGTCAGCTATATTCCGCAAGAGGATGCGTTCGACGAGCACTTGACGATTGGTGAGAATTTGCAATTTGCAGCCGCGATCCGTTCGCCACATTTGTCGCGACGCGATCGAATGCGGCGATTGGAAGCGAAGTTGATTGAGCTCGGCCTGGGCGAGCGTCGCGACGCGGTTGTCGGTGCTGCTGCGAAGAAAACATTGAGCGGCGGCGAACGCAAACGGCTCAACATCGGTCTCGATATGATCGGCATGTCCGATGTTTATCTGTTCGACGAGCCGACCTCGGGTTTGTCGTCCAAGGATTCCGAGCACGTCATCGAAATTATTCGGTCGATGGCGCACAACAAAATCATCATGGTCACAATCCACCAGCCGAGCTCGAAACTATTTCAATTGTTTCACAAAGCGATCCTGCTCGACAAAGGCGGCCGGCTGGTCTTTTTCGGAACGCCGACCGAAATGCTTCGGTATTTCGCTGAGGCGGAGCATCAACACGCATTCGGCCAGGATCTCGGCGCTTGTCCGTCCTGCGGAACAACGCGACCGGAATTTATCTTCGATGTTTTGGAAACTCCGCTACGGGATCTGAGCGGCGACATTATTTATGAGGAGAACAGTCGGGGCCAACTGGTTGCGGCGCGACGTTATTCGCCCGAGTTCTGGCGCGACAAGTACGAAGCATTCCGCCTCATCCAAGACGTCAAACAAGTTTCGTTGCGGCGCGAACAAACTACCGTGGTGGCATCGGCGCCGACAGCGAAACGAAAGAGGACGCCAATTCGCTGGCACGATGAATGGACTCAGTTTCGCGCGCTGTTGCGGCGCTCGTTCATCAGCAAATTACGCAATCGCGCGAACATCTTGATCACGACCTGGGCGGCGCCAGTGCTGGCGATTTTGATTGGCACGCTGCTACGTTACTCGGAAAGCGGGAAATACGATTTCGCATCGGCCTTTCACATTCCGACTTATTTGTTTCTCGGACTGCTGGTCGTGATGTTCCTGTCGCTGACTAATAGCGCGGACGATATCATTCGCGACCGACCGGTGTTGCAACGCGAACGCAATCTCGATGTGCGGTTGTCGTACTACATCTTCGCGAAGATGTCGTCGTTGTCTGTCTTTGCGCTGATCCAGTGCATCCTTTTCGTCTTGATCGGCAATTACATTCTCGAGATTCGCGGAATGTTTTGGGTCCATCTCGCGCTGATGTTCATGACCGCGGTCGGAAGTCTCGCGCTCGGTCTGCTCGTTTCGTCGCTGGTGTCGGATGCGAAAACGGCGGCCAACATCGTGCCGCTGGTTTTGATTCCGCAGATTTTAATGAGCGGCGCGCTGATCAAATACGAGGACATGAACCGCAACCTTACCCTGGTTTATTCGCTGAAGAGCTGGTTCCAGGAACATCCGACGAAGGACCGCAGCAAGAAAATGGACAGCAAATTGCAGGTGCCATTCGTCTGCCAGTTTATCCCGATGCGCTGGTCCTACGAGGAAATGATCGTCGCGCAATCGAAATTGAATCCGCTGACCTCAAGACAGGAACGCGCTCAACGCGAGATCGATTCAATCGTCGCGAAGCATCGGCAAGATCCAGCCAAAGGGAAGCGGCTCGATGAATTGAAGGAAGTGCTCGCGGTGTTGTCCGGCCTCGAGGCGAAATCAGCAGCCGATCTCGACCGCTATCTCAAAAAGGTCGATCAGGTGCTCGATCGCAAGCGCGCGTTCGACCCGAAGGACTTTAGAGAAGCGAAGGGCGAACTCACCGCGGAGCAAATTTACGTGAACCAAAAAATATCCGATTTGATCTCGAACGCCGAAATGGAGCAAATGGATTATCGACGCGGCACCCGGCCGAATGTCTTCTTTGGTGCACGGAAGGACTTCTTCGGAGTGAAGATCAGCGTTTTCGTCTTCAACACGATTGTTCTAATCGGATCGACATTCGGTATGCTCGGACTTGTATATTGGATCCTGCGCCGCCAGCTCGAAGTGCGAAAAAGCTAGCATCGAAGCTGTTGGGCAGGCGCCTCGCCTCCGATCTTTGGTTGGCAATCGGAGCGCTTGCCATACAATTCCAAACTACCATGACGACAACAAATAATGAGACGCGACTTATCGTCGCGCCGAGCGACATCGACGCGGACATGCTGTATGCGACAAAATTCTGGGCGGGCGATCCGTTTATTTTTCTCCAGCAAAACGGCAAACGCACGATCGTCTTGAGCGATCTCGAGATGGGTCGCGGCCGAAGAACGGCGAAGGTCGACGAGTTTGTTTCGTTGAACCAACTTGAACGTGAAGTTCAGGGGAAATCGAAACAAGCGCCAGCTTTCGACAAAATCCTCGGCCATTTTTTGCGCAAACGCGGCGTGAAGAGCGCGGTGGTGCCGGCGAACTTTCCGCTCGGCTACGCTCGCGCTCTCGCGAACGACGTCGATCTTGCCCCGACCAACGGACTCTTCTGGCCGGAGCGTGAAGCTAAGACGGACGAAGAATTGAAACTGATTGGTCGCGCGCTGCGCATCACAGAGACTGGCTTGAAGCGCGCGATGGAAGTTTTGAAAGCGTCGAAACCGAAGGGAAAAAAATTGAGCTGGTCGAGAAAAACGCTGACGTCCGAAATTCTACGCGCTGAAATTGACTCGGCGATGTTGTGCGCGGGCGGAACGCCGACGAACACAATCGTCGCCGGTGGAGATCAGGCGTGTGATCCACACGAGCGCGGCTCCGGTCCGCTTTACGCGGACTCGCTCATTATTCTCGATATTTTCCCGCGCGATCCACGCAGCGGTTATTGGGGAGATATGACGCGAACGGTTGTTCGTGGTCGCGCGAGTGATGCGCAGCGCAAACTCTGGGAGACAGTCAAAGAGGGGCAGGAACTCGCACTGCGCGAGATCCAAGACGGGGTCGATGGAATGAAAATCCACAAGGCGATCCAGGCACTTTTCAAGAAGCGCGGTTATCCGACGGAAGTGCGTAACGGAAAGAACGTTGGATTTTTCCACGGCACCGGTCATGGACTCGGGCTCGAGATTCACGAATACCCGCGGTTGCAAAAGGTTGTGCTCAAAGAGCGACAGGTCCTCACGGTCGAGCCGGGTCTTTATTATCCGGCGCTCGGCGGCGTTCGGCACGAAGACGTTGTTGTCGTGGCAAAGACGGGCTGTAGAGTTTTGTCACGTTTTCCGAAGCAGTTGGAAATCTGAGACATAGGCGGAAATCTGAACGCGACGCGTAGTTGAACGTCTAAATTAGGCAACTAGACTACAGGCATGTTCTATCCAGTCGGGTTAGGGGGCCATCATTTTCTTCTCTATATCTTGGTGCCGGCAATTCTTGGCATCTGGGCGCAGATTCGCGTGACGAGTGCGTTCAATCGATGGGGGAAAGTCCGCGCTTCATCGAACATCACCGGCTCGGAATGCGCGCGCGCGATTTTGCAGGCCGCCCAAATCCACGATGTCGATGTCGTCCAAGTGGACGGCTTTCTCGGTGATCACTACGATCCGACGCAGAAGAAGCTTTGCCTTTCTAGTAATGTTTACGACACGCCGTCGGTCGCAGCGCTTGGGATTGCCGCGCATGAAACCGGGCACGCAATTCAGCACGCGAAGGCCTACGCGCCGCTTAAAGCGCGAATGGCAATTGTGCCAATGACGATGGTCGCGTCACAAATGCTGCCGTTTATCATCATCGGCGGTCTCTGGTTTCACATCACCGGCCTAATCACTCTCGGCATTTATTGCTATCTCATCCTCGCGATCTTCCAATTGATCACACTTCCAGTGGAATTCGATGCTTCGCGACGCGCGAAAATCATTCTGCAGCAGATGCGCATTGTGCAGCCGGGCGAAGAAGTCGCCGGCGTGAACAATGTGCTCAACGCGGCCGCGCTGACCTACGTGGCCGCTTTTATCGCAGCGATCGGGAACCTGCTTTGGTTGATGTCGATGCGCGACCGGCGCGATTGATTGGGTTATAGTTGAAGAGAATGAATCCCGCGATCGCCTTATCGCCGGCTCGGCGCATCACCGATTTGTTGTCGTCCGGGCCTGATGCCGGTGTTAAGTCTAAAAAGAAGGCGATGGACGAAGCCCGGAAGGACGAAGACCAGCAATTGGTGGCGCGCACGCAGCAGGGCGCCGCGGGCGCGTTCGATGAATTGGTCGTGAAATATACGCCACGACTCTACGGCCTGGTCTACAACATGACCTCGAACCACGAGGACACGAATGATCTGCTCCAGGACATTTTCGCCAAGGCCTACAAGGCGATCCGCGGCTTTCGCGGCAAATCGTCGTTCTATACCTGGATCCATTCGATCGCGGTCAACATGACCCTGAACTTCCTCAAAAAGCGTGGCCGCCGTTATCAGCTCAGCCTCGACGACGTCGATGCCAGCATCCAGAACGACAAGGAATTCCTCGAGGCCACGGCCTCCAGCAGCCCGGTAAAGGAGGCGGACCTCTCCGAGCTCCAAAAAAGGTTGAACGAGGCGATGATGAAGTTGTCTGATGAACACAGAGCTGTGGTCACGATGTTCCATATTCAGGGGATGCCCCACGCCGAAATCAGTAAGATCTTGAATGTTTCAGAAGGAACAGTACGATCCAGGCTCTTCTACGCGAACCGGCAATTGCAAAACTATCTAGACGAATTTCGAAAAAATCCAGTCACCTGATTCACCCAACAAATGGACGAGTTTAACGACAACGAGATCACGAAACTGCTTCGCCTGAAACGTTACGAGCAGCCACCGCCCGGATACTTTGAAGATTTCCTTCACGAATTTCATCGCCGCCAGCGCGACGAACTTTTGCGGCAACCGCTTTGGCGCATCTGTGTTGATCGTGCACGCGATTTCGCATTCTCGTTTAACCTTTCAACCCTGACTTCTTATCCAGCCGCAGTGACTGCGGTGCTCGTTTGCGCTGCCATTCTTTCCCTGCGGATTTACCAAATGCCACAACCGGCCTCAGTGGCTGTGAAAGATCGTCCGGTGTTGGCCGTGCCCGCCAATGCTGAGGATGAATGGACTCTGGCATCCCCCGTGGCCACACGGGTCTTCAACACGCGGTCGCTTCGAAATATAACGGAAAGCGCCCAGACTCACCGCAGTGGCACGCCCCGCTACGTGCTCGACAGCGTGCCAGTGAGTTATGAGACGACTTTCAAGTTCTAGTTCCGGATTTCCCTTGCTGGCAAAACTCGCGTTTTTCGCCGCTGCGGCTTCGCTTTCCGCGCAGCAAACGCCCGAATCGGCGACAACTTTAAGCCGTGAGGTCAAAGATGTTTTCGAGCGCTGCGCCAAAGCCGTCGTCAAGATTGAAGCAACCGACCAGCATGGCGAACTCTCCGGCACCGGCTTTTTTGTCGATCCAACGGGCACGCTTTATACCGCCTACTCCGTAGGCGGCGAGTCCGACAACATCAACGTCGAGTTTAAAGGAAAAAAGTATCCGGCGCGCCAGCTGATGGCCGATCTCCGCAGCGGCATCGCCCTGTTGAAGGTGGATTTAGCCAGCCCGGCATTGCCGATCGGGAATTCGGCGCAGCTCGAGATTGCAACACCGGTTGTGGCGATCGGTTACCCGCTCGATCTCGCCGAGACCCCGAGCTTTGGGATGATCTCGGGGTTCGATCGCAAATGTTTCGGCGGATATTTTGCCACAAAGCATTTGCGAGTGAATCTGCCACCGCAACGCGGTGAGGGCGGAGCGCCGGTCTTAAATGTAAAAGGCGAGGTCGTGGCAATCCTGCTTTACACGTTTGAAAATAACGCGTGTTACGCGTTGCCGATCGAGGCCGCAGAAAAAATTCGGAATGATTTCGTTCGCTTCGGCGAGGCGCGGCACGGTTGGATTGGCGCGAATGTCACAGAAGCGGCCGCGCCGGTTGAAGGTTCGCGCGCCGTCACCAAAGACATAATGAACGATACGCCGGCGGCGGAATCGGGAATGAAAGCAGGCGATGTCGTCCTCCAAATCGGACGAACGGAAGTTCACGAGCCGGAAGATATTCTCGACGCATCGTTCTTTCTGACCGCTGGGGACGTCGTGCCGATCACGGTCGTGCGTGATAACGAAAAGATTACTTTCAACGTGCGGGCCGAACTTCATCCGGCTAGTCAACCCAGACCGCCGCTGCTCGCTGCACCGCCACTCTCGAATCGCGGGATTCCGCTTAACTTGCAGTCCTCTCCGGAGCGAACACCGTAGCCTCTGTGCACGCGGCCCTCGGCTGCGAATGGTGGAACTTGGAGCCGAGGCGCCTGCCAGTACGGAAATCTTATTTCTTGTTAAGGCCAAACGTTTTGCATAGTTTTGCAAAGCGTGTTTTTCATAGGTAAAGTCGTTAGGCAAAGGCGCAAAAGTGTAGCGTGGTTTTGCGTTGTTTTTCTCCAAAATCACGCGCAGGCGTAGAAAACCAACTGTAGAAATCTTAATACGTGTATCGCTTTCGCCCGTTGGAATCCAGGCATGTCGCTGATCGCCTCGGCCCAGTTCCTTATTGTTCCCAAATTTACGGAACCAGAAAAAGCTTTTCTGTGTATGGATCTTTCACGATGGACCCGGACGCAAAACCGGTGACATCGACCTGCTTTCCGTCCTCCGGAATATAAGGACTTATGACCATGCCTTTCCGGCCTGGGACCGGAATTCCATAGGGCAAACCAGCTTTTATTTTTTCCAAATCCGCGGCTGAAACACCCCGCACAGCGCCAGTAAACTCTTCTTCTTTGGAGGGGTGTGATGGTTGTGCGCCTGCGTGTGACGTCGCCGCGGCCGCAGGTGCTGCTCGCGAAGTGGGTTGCCGCGTCGCGTGTGGCGTCTTCGTAGGCTCAGGCTGAGGCTCAGACTCAGACTCAGACTGGAAAGGCTTGGACATCGATTGACCAACTTTCTTGAAGAAGTCTCCTACCGGACCGGCGTTTACAAGCGGTCCGCTCAAGAACGAGAGCGGGGTCACCAGCAACAATAAGGGGTTCACCTTCATCGCCGACAACTCAATGAATCGCTTCGTTTGTTTGCGTTGGATCTCTAAGACTCAAAGAAAAGAAAATTTTTCCCGCAAGGCGCAGGTTGCGGCGTTCCCTCTTGAATTATCCATGTGCGCTCAGGCACAGTCAGTTTATGTATTTGAGTAGGCGCCGCAAATTATCAAAACCAGAACCAGCGCCTGAATGACGTGGCCGATCTGCTCCGGCAATCGAATGCAATTTGGTTTTCAGCATATGGAATAATGATCTATTTTTTCCGTTTTTAGCGTAAACACCACTGCCGAAAGAGCCATTGACATGTCTACAGCGTGCAGATTTTGAAAGCTGCCGTCACCGAAATCATCCAGCAATCGAATGCAGTTACGGCGGGTTATTACTGAAAGCCAAGGTTCACACATCTTATCGATTTGTGTTTAGTATAAAAATCCAACCGTGGAGACGACCGCAGCATATCTACAGGCAGGAAAAACTTTCAGTAAAAACGGGCGAGACGAGCTCTCAAAACGCTGGAAACGACATAAAATCAGGTGCGCTGTCCCTCGTTCCAGCGAGGCAAATTCCCTTTTCGGACGCCGCTGATTCTACGGTTTGATTCTACGGCGACGCTCTAAATAGAGCGTCTTTCTCGTAGTCACCTCGTGTCGACTGGCCGTCCAGACGGCGGCGCGATGTCGAGCTGCAACCACGTCCCGTCTTTGAGGGCCATAAAATAGCCCGTCACAGTAGAAGTTGGGCGCCTTGGTGGCATGCCCGGAGCAGCACCGCTAGTGATCACGAAGCCTAACGTAGATGTGATCGGTAGCCAGCTGTCAGCGGCTATATTCGGTGGCGCTTGATTTGGCGCGGGTGGCGGCTGCGCGCCAGCCACGAAACACAACACGCAAAGACAAGTTACTAAGAGGATGTAAGAGATTGAGGATTTCACGAAGCGTCATGACAACATCGCTCGGTTGATGTTCAAAAATGTCGGTGCCCGAGCGGGGTTGGTCGAACTATTCGGGGAACGAACACACGCATTGGAGTCAGCAATGCCTCGCTGAAGTTCGGGCCGTATCGATCCCCGTTTCCAAAAACTCGCCGCCTCGGACGCGGCGAAACAATAGCGGGAACTTAAACTCCGCCTTTGCTCTCGACACCAGCAGGTGGAGTAAATAATGAAGCTCGCGTAATTTAGATCAGTCCCTGAATGGCCGCCGAGGTTAAAAAAGAGATTGAGTTTCAGATCGGGCACGTTCTCTTCATCGATCTCGTGGACTACTCCAAGTTGCTCATCGACGAGCAGAGCGAGCAGATGCAAAAGTTGCGGGAAATCGTGCGCGCGACCGAACAATTTCGGAGCGCCGAAGCGGCGGGCAAGTTGCTGCGCTTACCTACAGGCGACGGCGGCGCACTGGTCTTTCGCACCAGCCTAGAAGCGCCAGTTTTGTGCGCGCTCGAGATCAGCAAGGAACTAAAAAACATCCTGAACTTCGGGTGCGGATGGGTATTCACAGCGGCCCAGTCAATGAAATCACCGATCTAAACGAGCAAGCCAACATCGCTGGCGCAGGAATCAACACCGCGCAGCGAGTCATGGACTGTGGCGATGCTGGTCACATTCTGCTTTCCCGGCACGTCGCGGAAGACTTGGAACACTATCCGCGCTGGCGTTCGTATTTGCACGATCTTGGCGACTGCGAGATGAAGCATGGCGTCCGCATCGGTGTCGTAAATCTGTTTGACGATGGAGTGGGCAACGCCGCAACGCCAAAGAAGTTTGAGTCAATTAAGAAACACCGCGCCCGTGTGCGCTGGGCGGCGGTTGCAGTCGCCGTGCTCGTGCTGGGAGCGATTGTCGGCGGCACCTTTTTCTTTTCACGTCATCCGACACACTCGGCGTTGGCTGTCGTTGAGAAGAGTATCGCAGTCCTGCCATTTGAAAACCTGAGCAGCGACAAGGAAAACGCTTACTTCACGGACGGCGTGCAGGACGAAATTCTAACCGATCTGGCAAAGATCGCGGACCTGAAAGTCATCAGCCGCACGAGCGTACTGCAGTATAGGACCGGAATCGCGCGTAACCTGCGCAAGATTGGCGAGGAGCTGGGCGTCGCGCATGTGGTGGAAGGCAGCGTGCAACGGGCCGCTAACAAGATTCGAGTAAACGCGCAATTAATCGACGCTCGCAATGACGCGCATCTTTGGGCGCAGACCTACGACCGGACCTGGCCGATGTCTTCGCCATTCAGAGCGAGATCGCCAAGGCCATTGCTGACCAGTTGCAAGCGAAGCTGTCGCCTAGCGAGAAAAAGGCGATCGAACAGCCGCCCACCACAGACTTGGCGGCCCCGACCTTTACAGCCGGCCGAAATCACTTCTCCTTGTAGTAGGTTCCAGCGCGACGCAAGACCCAGACATGCGCAAGGCAGTTGAGCTTTTGAATGAGGCGGTGAAGCGCGATCCCTCGTTTTCGACGCTTACTGCAAGCTCGCATGGGCGCACGAACGGCTCTACGCAACGTCGCTGATTTCGCGAAATGGAAGCCGGTCTATGACGCGCACCTGTCGGCGCGGCAGAAGGCTGGACTAAAGGAGGAACATCTTTTCCGCAACGCCGATGACCCAAATGAAGTACTGCTGCTTTTCTCGGCGGAAGATATCGACAAGGCGAAAGCATTCATTGCTTCGGACGATGTGCGCCAGACCATGGCGAAGGCCGGAGTAAGCGACAAGCCGGACTTTTATTTTCTCAGATAGTGGCTGCAAGCCGGGTCACGCCAAGTTTTACAGCCGCTCACATGATGGCTGTGATTCGCGTTTTCGACATGGCGGGAAGTGTGATCGACACGCAAGAGCAGACCGGTGATTTTCGTGAACCGTGAAGGTTTGCCGCACATTTGCGGCAGAATTGCGCTATAATCTCCGCCTTTGCTCTCGACCTTATCCGGCATCGAAAACACATCTTGGGGGTTCGGCTGGCCGAAAAGGCGGTTCAGAATCTTCATGTTTGAAAAGACGATGCTTTTCTGTATCGCGTCTCCCTCCAAAATGGGGGCGCATCGCTGAGGGTTTTTACAGCTGCTGAGGTAGAGGAGCAGGAAATCGCCCCGGTGCAATTTTTGGTAAAAATAATTTGAACATTCCTTGACGTGACCAATGTGCCTTTATCTTTGGAAGTAGCCGAGGCCTTTGCCTGTCACCGACGCGCTGTCACACGGACCGCCCCATCGAAGAGTCAGCGCCGCACTCACGATGTCCACTGCGGCGCCGAACGTGCCGCGAAGGTTGTGTCCCTGCTTGCTTTGGTTCAACAAGACAATTCCTGCCGGATTAAAGAAGAGAACCGACGCGTCTTCCGCTTGGGCAGGCGCCACCGGCAAATGCAACGCCGACGCTGCTTGTACTTTGTTCGTTTATTGCGAAACTGCTTTATCCGCAACCAGCGAAATTCCCAGAGCAAAGAACCCGAGCAACGACTGCTTTTGAAAATGGGGTATACTGGCTGGAGGATTAATCCAGCCGCACGGCCGAACATAATCCGAAGCTGAAGACAAATCTGCCGACTAGCTTCGAGTCAAACTGTTGAACTCCGTTTCGCCTATGATTTTGACGCCGAGTTCTTTCGCTTTATCTAGCTTGCTTCCGGCTTCGCTTCCAGCGAGCACGTAATCGGTCTTTTTGCTTACGCTTCCACTGACATGACCGCCAAGCGCTTCGATTTTCTTTGATGCTTCCTCGCGAGTCATCGATGGTAGGGTGCCCGTGAGAACAAACGTTTTTCCGGCTAGCGGCAAATTGGCCATTTCTCTCGCCGAAACCTTTTCGCTCTTCGGCCCAATCCCGAGCCGTTTGATCCGCTGAAGAATTTTCTTTCCCGCTGCTGACGCAAAGAAATCGAGAACGCTTTGGGCGACAACCGGTCCAACTTGACTCACGATGCCTCGTTGTTTGTCGGTTTTACTTTTGGATGGCTCGGCAAAACCGGACTTAATCAATCGATCGGCAATTTCCTTCGCGGGCTGTTTGCCCGATTTCGTTTCGTGATACGCGATCACGGCGCGCAAGAGCTTTGAATTTGACACGTCCTCGATCGTTTCATGGAACCGCGCCAGATCCGCTGCCGTTGTCTTGCCGACCTCCGGAATCGCGAGCGCGTAGAGCCAGCGTGAAAGCGGAAATTGTCGCGCGCGTTCGATCGAGTGCATTGCCTTCGTCGCGTTCTTTTCTCCGAAAACGCGCGGATTTTCACCCGTCCCAAGATTAAGTTTCGCAAGTTGCTCGACCTCGAGCTCGAACAAATCGAGCGGTTCGCGTACGAGCCCGCGCTCCACTAACTTGTCAGCCACAATTCCGCCTACGCTTTCGATATCGAGCGCGCCCCGCGCCGCGAAAAATTCCACGCGCCGCGTCGTTTGTGCTGGGCAACGTAAATTTTCACAACGCCAAGCCACAAATTGCGGATCCCGCCGCACTTCTCCGCCGCAAACGGGACATTTCCCATGAATATGTTTAAAAAAATCGAACGGTTTCGCGCTCCGGGCCCGTTTCGAAGTTACTACTTCGATAACAGCGGGAATCACTTCGCCCGCTTTCTCGATCACGACGGTGTCGCCGATACGAATGTCTTTGCGCTTAATTTCGTCTTCGTTGTGCAAGGTTGCTCGCGAGACCGTGCTGCCGCTAACGAGCACTGGTTCGAGCACAGCGACGGGCGTGAGATTTCCGGTGCGTCCGACCTGGATCTTTATATTAAGCAGTTTTGTTTGGACGCGCGCCGCCGCGTACTTGTAAGCGATCGCCCAGCGCGGTGATTTCGCGGTGAATCCAAGTCGCTCACGTTGCGCGAGTTCGTTTACCTTGATTACAGCACCGTCGGTTTCGTACGGAAAATCGCCACGGACCTCGTCGAGGTCGCGAATTGCATTCAAAATTTGGTCAACCGAATCGGCCAGCCACCAATCTTCGTGCGTCGGCAACCCAAGTTTTTTGAACAGCGAAAAAATCCTCGAATGAAGGTCGGCATCCCCGCCTTCGACTTCGCCTGTTCCGTAAAAAACCATTCCGAGCGGCCGCTTCGCGGCGACATTTGGGTCGAGATGTTTCAATGACCCGGCCGCCGCGTTCCGCGGGTTCGCAAACAACGGTAATCCGGCCGCTTCGCGCTCCTGGTTCAGTCTTTCGAAACCTTTTTTGTCGAGATAAGCTTCGCCGCGCACTTCGAAAACTTTCGGCGCCGCGCAGCGCAATTGATGCGGCACCGACTTGATAGTCTTGATGTTTTGCGTAATGTCGTCGCCGACGACACCGTCCCCGCGCGTGGCGGCATATTTGAGTTTGCCGTTTTCGTACATCACTGAAACAGCGACGCCGTCGACTTTCGGCTCGATCACGACCGGAATCCTTTTGCCAGGCAGGAGTTTGGTGATTCGTTTGTAAAAATTTACGACCTCATCCTCCGAATAGGTGTTGTCGAGGCTGAGCATCGGCACCCGATGCTGAATTTGCTCGAACGCCTGCAAAGGCTTACCACCTACGCGTTGAGTTGGGGAACCTGGTGTGAGCAGCTCTGGGAATTTCGCCTCAAGATCGATGAGCTCCTTGTAAAGCCGGTCATACTCGCGGTCGCTGATTGTCGGGGCGGCTTCTTCGTAATAGCGGCGATCGTGCTCCCGAATTTCTTTCCGAAGTTGGGCGATTCGCTTGGTGGCTTGAGCCTCGTCTTTGGCCATGAAGCATGATACAAACAGCGCAGAGGTCGACAATGAACGCTGGCGAAAAAATCCTGGGCGTCGAGGGTGGCGGAACCAAGACCTCATGGGTCTTGGTCGAACGCGGCGAAGCTGAGTTGCGCGTCTTGGATCAGGGGAAATTGCCCCCGGCGAATTTCCGACTTGCCACACCAGACGAATTACGTGCGATTTTTCGCGAGTTGCCGAAAGAAATCAATCGCGTCGGAATCTTCCTTGCGGGTTGCGGCACAGAGGAAGATCGACAATCGCTCACCCGGCTCTGCGCCGAAGTTTGGTCGCAGGCGAAAATTGTGGTCGGAAGCGATCGCGATTCCGGCTTGGCCGCCGCGCTCGGTCATGGCGATGGAATTGTCGTGAACGCCGGCAGCGGTTCGTCGATCACCGGCCGTCGCGACAAGCGAATCGAAAATGCCGGAGGCTGGGGGCACATTCTGGGCGATGCTGGCGGGGGTTATTATCTCAGCTTGCAGGCGTTGCGATTGGTCTTGCGCGAATACGATCTGCATCGCGACGAAGTGAAGTTCACCACAAAAATTCTGCGGGCTTTGTCTCTTAATAATCTCGACGAACTCGTGCGCTGGGCGCAGACCGCGGATAAAATGGAGGTGGCAATGCTGGCGCCGGTGGTCTTCGAAGCCGCGGCTGCAGGTGACGCGCGCGTAATGGAAATTATCGAAGAAGGCGCACGTGTTCTTTGCGAATACACGGAGGCCGTCGCGACGCGATTGCACGCGCTCGCGCCGAAAGTTGTGCTCCTCGGCGGACTTTTTCAGCGCGACTCGATTTACACTCATGCGTTTCGGCGACGTTTGAAAAGATCTCTACCTGACGCGCGGGTGACGAACTCGGAGCGGGCACCGGAATTCGGCGCAGCTTGGCTCGCGGCCAAAATGGAGAACTGGCCGGAAATTCACGCTGAACCGGGACCGGAAAAGATCGATGATCTCGCCGCGGCGTTAACGGAACAGCGCAATCCGCGCTCAGAAAATCTCGAGAAAATGAACGCTCAGGATCTGGTGAAACTGTTCGTCGAGGAAGAAAGATTTGTCGGGGAAGCGCTGCGGGCGGCGATTGTTGATCTTGCGCGCGCGATTGAGCTCGTCGCGGATTCGCTAGGCAAAGGCGGCCGACTTTTTTACGTCGGCGCGGGCTCGAGCGGCCGCCTTGGCGTGCTCGACGCCAGCGAGATCCCGCCGACGTTCGGAGCCTCGCTCGAATTAGTGCAAGGGATCATCGCGGGCGGCCTGACTGCGCTGCATCGAAGCGTCGAGGGCGCCGAAGACGAGGCGAGTAACGGTGCGCTCGCGATCGATCGTCGCAGCGTCAAAGATGTCGATGTTGTCGTTGGAATCACTGCCAGCGGCCGAACGCCGTTTGTGCTCGGCGCGCTCGCAAGGGCAAAGTCGTTAGGCGCGAAAACCGTTTTGCTCAGTTGCAATTCGGACCGCCAAAAGGACGTGAATGTCGATCTTGCGATTGATCTCGCGGTCGGCCCCGAAATTTTGACCGGCTCGACGCGATTGAAAGCCGGGACGGCAACCAAGATCGCGCTCAACGTCATTAGCACAGGGGCGATGGTGGCGCTTGGCAAAGTGCGAGGCAATTTGATGATCGATCTCAACGCTTCGAGCACAAAATTGCGCGATCGCGCCACTCGGATGGTCTCCGAATTAACCGAGTGCGACTACGATTCGGCGCGAGCGCAATTGGAAGGGAGCGGTTGGGACTTGCGCGCCGTTCTCAAAAAAGCAGGTAAATAAAGATCGACAGTAACCGTCCAATTTTAGCCACGCCCTGCTGCGCGCGTTGACACGAACTACG
>Ga0310917_10000061_pt1 | contig 41623 bp, 41 predicted proteins | sample GREbulkMGLF178_FD_203531 | JGI IMG/M metagenome (GOLD analysis project Ga0310917, IMG submission 203531) | Lab enrichment of tropical soil microbial communities from Luquillo Experimental Forest, Puerto Rico - GRE.bulkMG.LF178 | ecosystem: Environmental > Terrestrial > Soil > Tropical forest >... | reverse complement strand
TTGACGGCACCGCGCGCAAGATGGGTTTTGCCCCGGCACGCCAGCAGACAATGAGGCGCCGGCGGACCGGCATCGGCTGAGCCGAACACCGGATGGAGGAGCTTATGCAGGTCGGCATTGTCTCGACGCCCACCTACGCCACGAAGCCTCGGGACTTTCGTGAGGAGCGGTTACAGTCCGAGCCAGCGGCATCGCCTGCGGCATGGCGGCTGACAAGGCGAGCCTCATTGATGCTGACGTTGCTTTTGTCACTCGGGCTGTGGGCGGCAATATGGGCGCTCGCGTCAGCTATCTCTGCGCTAGTCTCATTCTGAAGCGCCGCGGCTAACCCGCTTCGGACGTCAGCCGTTGCGCAATCCGGACGCTAGCCCGTCCGTCGCCGTAGGGGTTCGCGATCTGGCTCATCCGCGCGTAGGTATCGGGGTCATCGAGCAACGCCGACATCTCGATATAAAGTCGTGCCTCGTCGGTTCCGACCAGCCGGGCAAGCCCTTGTTCCATCGCCTCCGGGCGTTCGGTCGTGTCACGGGTGACCAGCACCGGTTTTCCGAACGACGGCGCCTCTTCCTGAATACCGCCGGAATCGGTAACCACCAGCCGGCAGCGTTTTAGCAGAAACACCAGCTGGGCATAATCGACAGGATCGGTCAGCAGAACATTCGAGTGCCGGTGAAGCACCTCGACGGCGCGGCGCACATTCGGGTTTCGATGTACCGGAAAAACGACCGCGACATCGGACCGCTCGGCGATGCGGGCCATCGCGCTGCAGATGCGAGCGATCCCGCCGTCGAAGCTCTCACGGCGATGACCCGTCATCAGGACCAGGTGCCTGCCCTCGAAATGCGCCGGCAAGATCGCGTCGTACCGGGAGCGCAGGTCCGCCCGGCTGTCCAGCAAGGCCGAGACCCAAAGTAATGCGTCGATCCCGGTGTTTCCGGTGACCAGGATGCGATCGAGGCCGATCCCCTCCCGCAGCAAATTTTCGCGCGCCTGAGGGGTCGGGGCAAAATGCAGATCCGCGATGTGGCTAACGAGCCTGCGGTTCACCTCTTCTGGCCAGGGGGAATAGATATTGTCGGTGCGCAGCCCGGCCTCGACATGAGCCACCGGGATTCGGTGATAAAAGCCTGCTAGCGCCCCGGCGAAAGTCGTCGTCGTGTCGCCCTGGACGAACACGCGATCCGGCTGAAAAGCATCGAGGACCTCGCCGACCCCCGACAAGGCGGCGCCGGTCAAATAGGCCAGATCCTGATTGGATCGCATCAGGTCGAGGTTCCAATCCGGCTGCAGATCGAACAGCTCGAGGACCTGCGCCAGCATTTCGCGGTGCTGCCCGGTGACACAAATCTTGCAGTCGAAGTTCGCCCGCCCCGACAATTCCTTGATGACCGGCGCGAGCTTGATCGCTTCGGGCCGTGTCCCGAAAACAAACAGGACCTTCATGCCGCAGGGACCAGCATCCCTAGATCTGTTGATGCGTCAGCCCGGTCGCGTCGATGACCACGCGCTGCATCAGCTGTTCCCGCGGGATCTTGCGGAAGGGCGAATGGGCCACCAGCACCGCGATGATGTCGGCTTGACGCACCGCCTCCATTGTCTCGCAGAATGAAAGGTTGGGCAGCGGCGCGAGTTCCGTCGGCAGGCCGGTCAGATTTGGATCGGCGACGAGGATTCGTTCCCGCCCCGTGGCGGCCAGTAGCGAAGCGATCTCGATCGCCGGGCTTTCGCGGGTGTCGTCTACATCCGGCTTGTAGGTCAGCCCCAAACAGGCGACGACCGGCCGCTTGAAGCGTTCGGCTCGCTCGCGAATCTGGGAGACGACAAAATTCGGCTTTGCATCATTGACCTCGTGGGCGGTGCGGATCAGCCGCGTTCGCTCCGGCGCCGACCAAACGATGAACCACGGATCGACGGCGATGCAATGCCCACCGACGCCGGCCCCGGGCTGGAGTATCGAGACCCGGGGGTGGCGATTGGCGAGCTCGATGACATGCCAGACGTTGAGGCCGAGCTGATCGCAGATCAGCGACAGCTCGTTGGCGAACGCGATATTGACGTCGCGATAGGCATTCTCGACGAGCTTGACCAGCTCGGCCGTCGCCGCATCGGTCCGCAATACCTTTCCTTGGAGGAAAACACGGTAGACGGCTTCGGCGTGCTCGGCGCAAGCCTCGGTCATGCCGCCGATGATGCGGTCGTTCTCGATCAGCTCGCGAACCATCCGCCCCGGCAGCACGCGTTCCGGGCAATGCGCGACGTGGATGTCGAGCGGCTCCGAATGGCGCGCCGGCGGAAATCGCAGATCCGGCCGCAGCCGCGCCAAGCGCTTCGCGAGCCGCGCCGTCGTGCCGACCGGCGAGGTCGACTCCAGAATGACGACATTTCCCGCAACAAGCAGCGGTGCGATCGCGTCTCCCGCCAGGTCGATATGGTCGAGATTGGGTGAGCGATCGGCGTGAAACGGCGTCGGAACAGCGATCACGAACGCATCGGCGGGCTCGGGCCGCGAAGTGGCCCTCAGCTTGCCCAACGTCGTGGCGGCGCGCAACAGCATGTCGAGATCGGGTTCGGAAAAATACGGCTGACCGGCATTGACGGCTTCGACCACTCGCGGGTTGATGTCGATGCCGATGACCTCGATGCCGCGACTGGCCAAAGTCGCGGCGGTCGGTAATCCAATATAGCCGAGACCGACGACGCACACGGTCTTGATCGGGTATTCCATCGATCGGCAGGCCTGGGAAAGTAACACCGCGGATCCGGCGCGAGGCCGCCATCAATACGCGAGTAACGGGGGCGTGACAAGTGCGATGCCGTTCTATCGTAGTTAATTGACGGCCCCGCCGTTGGGCGTTAAAGGACTTAATGATTGTTGAAAAAGGACCGGCAAGTAAAATCCGGTCGATTTCTGGCGATACGGCCAGTGAAAGGGGCGCCTCATGTCGAACGTTTCCGCCGCTGTGACGATCGAAGAGCACTTTTTCGCCGATGACCGCCGGGTGCCGAACAACCCGTCACTGCCGCTGATCGTCTATCGCGGCGTTGTCGAGACCGGCGCTCGCGCCGCCGCCGCCTGGGAGGCGTTGTTCGCTGAGAACGGCTGGAGCGGCGGCTGGCACAACGGCATCTACCCGCACCACCACTACCACAGCACCGCCCATGAGGTCCTCGGCATCGTTACCGGGTCCGTCCGGGTCCGCCTCGGCGGCGAGAGCGGGGCGACGGTCGAGTTGCACGCCGGCGATGTCGTCGTGATCCCGGCCGGGGTCGCGCACAAGAACGAAGGGGCGAGCCCGGACCTGCTGGTCGTCGGCGCCTATCCCGGCGGCAAGGGCCCGGACATGAAAAGCCCCGGCGCGCGCGAGCGCGAGCGGGTGCTGTCCAATATTGGCTCGGTGGCGCTGCCCGATTGCGACCCGGTCTACGGCAGGTCGGGCCCGCTCGTCGAGCGCTGGCGCGCGCCGCCGGCACCAACTAGCGGCTAAAGGCAACGCCCCGTATAGACGACGTCGTCAGCGTTACTAGCCGGCGGCTCCGGCACCGGGACGAGCCGCCGGATCTCGACGACATATCCCGAGGGACACATCTCACGGCCGGTCAGTTCCTCGGCGAGCCAGTTGCGGCGGATCTGCTCCGCCTCACCGTCGTCGTTGGGCGTCATTACGGTATTGGTCTGCGCCGTGTAGACAAACGTGCCGTCGGGATTGACGGCGAAGCTGTCGACGCGCACGCGGTCGTTGTCGATGATACAACCGGCGAGCAAGGCCAGACAGGCAAGCCCTAACGCGCGCATCGGGTGATCCCCCGTACCGATAATTCGCTCTTTCTTCGCTTATTCCTCGCCCGCAGGCAAGCCGGGCGTCCGCTCCGGCGCGGCGGCGACGCGGCTCGTGGCGGTGCCGAGGCGCTCGCCGCGATAGCGGCGCGACCAGATCGGCTCCCACCACCAGCGGTTCTCGAGATACCACGCGACCGTCTCGCGCAGCCCACTGTCAAAGCTTTCGCGCGGCGCCCACCCGAGTTCGCGAGTGATCTTGGCGGTGTCCATCGCATAGCGCCGGTCGTGCCCCGGCCGGTCGGCGACAAAGGTGATGAGCCGCTCATGCGGCCGATGCGGCGAATGCGGCAGCATCTCGTCGAGTAGGCGGCAAATCGACGTGACGACGGCGAGATTGGTACCCTCGGCGGCGCCGCCGAGATTGTAGCTTTCCCCTGCCCTGCCCTCGTGGAGGATCGCAAACAAGCCGCGCGCGTGATCCTCGACATAAAGCCAGTCGCGGACATTCTCCCCCTTGCCGTAGACCGGGATCGGCTCGCCATGCAGGGCCTTGAGGATCGCGAGCGGGATCAGCTTTTCGGGGAAATGAAACGGCCCGTAATTGTTTGATGAGTTGCTGACGACGACCGGCAGCCCGTAGGTCGCGTGCCAGGCGCGCACCAGGTGATCGGCCGCCGCCTTCGAGGCCGAATAGGGCGAATTCGGCCGGTATCGCGTGGTCTCGCGGAACCTGCCGGTGCGCCCGAGTGAGCCGAAGACCTCGTCGGTCGAGACGTGGTGAAAGCGGAACCGCTCACTGCGCGCGGCCGGCAGGCGCTGCCAGTGCGAGAGCGCCGCCTCGAGCAGCGAATAGGTGCCCTCGATGTTGGTCCTGATGAATTGCGCCGGGCCGTCGATCGAGCGGTCGACATGCGATTCGGCGGCGAGGTGGAGCACCGCATCGGGGTCGAATTCCCGGATTATTTGCGCCATCCGCGCCCGGTCGCAGATGTCGGCCCGGCGGAAGGCATAACGCGCATCCCCCTCGACCTCGCGCAGCGAGGCCAGATTGGCGGCGTAGGTCAGCATGTCGACATTGAGAACGGTGGCGCCGAATTCACCGACAAACAGCCGGCAGACCGCCGAGCCGATAAAGCCGGCGCCGCCGGTGACCAGCACCCTCATCGACGCCTCCGACCCCCGTCCTCCTGTTTTAACAGGGAATCTACAGGCGTTAACTTTTCGATCATGATCATTTCGCCCGAACCGTACGACACAAATGTGGCGATTTTAGCGTTGCCGTGATGGCATCGACAGGGCGCCGAATCATGAGGCGGGGTTGACAGGGCGGTTACCGCTAGTCTTGCTTGCCCTGTTGCTTCAGGAGGATGCCGGTGGACGCGATCATGGACTATTTGGTGCGCTCTCGCGACGCCCTGCAAGCGGCAATCGATGACCGTGCTTTCTGCCGCACGATCGGAGCCATCGCCGAACTTGCCGCGGAAGCACTGCGCGCCGGCGGCAAGCTTCTCCTCGCCGGCAACGGCGGCAGCGCCGCCGACGCGCAACACATTGCCGGCGAATTGGTGGGCCGGCTCAACTACGATCGTGCGCCGGTTGCGGCGATCGCGCTGACGACCGACAGCTCGGTGCTGACCGCGGTCGCCAACGACTACGGCTACGAGAATGTCTTCGAGCGGCAGATCCGCGGCCTCGGCCGGCCTGGAGACGTGCTGATCGCAATCTCCACCTCCGGCCGAAGCCCTAACATCCTGCGGGCGATCGCCACCGCGCGCCAACAGGGGCTGACGGTCGTCGGCCTTACCGGGAGGTCCGGCGGCGAGATGGCGCCGCTCTGTGATCTATGCCTGCAGGCGCCGGCGGAGGCAACACAGCTCATTCAGCAGATCCACATCACCGCCGCGCACATCATTTGCGGCATCGTCGAAGAGCGCCTGTTCCCGCGCAGTGGGGAATCGGGATGATTCGGCAAGCGGTTATCTTGTGCGGCGGGATCGGGTCCCGGCTCGGAGACCTGACCGCGCACAGGCCAAAGCCACTGCTCGAAATTGCCGGTGATCCCTTTCTCGACGTGCTTTTGTTCGAGCTTGCGCGACACGGCGTGAGGCGGGTTCTGCTGCTCGCCGGTTTCGAAGCCCGCCAGATCGTCGACTATGCGGCCGTGACGCCGTTGAAGGCCCGGTTCGGCCTGCAGATCGAGCTCTCTGTTGAGCCAAACCGTGCCGGCACCGGCGGGGCCGTGTGGTATGCTCGGGACCGCCTCGACGACCTGTTTTTGCTGCTCAACGGGGATTCGTGGTTCGATGTCAACCTGCTGGAATTGGCCGTTCGCGTTGCGGGGGAGCCCACCTCGATCGCGGCTATCGCGCTGAGGCGTCTCGACGATCCCTCGCGCTTTGGGGTCGTAGCGGTCGACGGCCAACGAATCACGAACTTTCATCACCGTCCGCAAAGCTCGGGACGCGGCCTCGTCAATGGGGGCGTTTACCTCTGCCGCCGTACCTTCGTCGAAGCTCTCACCCCCTGCTGTTCGCTCGAGGAGGAGGTGTTTCCGGCGCTTGCCCGTGATGGGAAGCTGATCGGAATACCCTTTGACGGCTATTTCATCGATATCGGGGTGCCTGAAGCTCTGGCGCGCGCCCAGCAGGACGTGCCGCGTCGGCGGCGCCGACCGGCTGCCTTTCTCGATCGCGACGGTGTACTCAATCACGATGACGGGCACGTCGGTTCGTACGCCCGCTTTCGGTGGGTCGATGGAGCGAAGTCGGCAGTCAAGTTGCTAAACGATGCGGGGCTTTTTGTCTTCGTCGTGACCAATCAGGCCGGGGTCGCCAGAGGTTACTATACCGAAGCGGATGTTCTCGCCCTTCATGCGCAGTTGGCGACCGATCTGACAGAGATGGGAGGGCATATCGACGACATCCGCTATTGCGCCTTTCACCGGGATGGCGTGGTCCCCGAATATTCCCGAGCAAGCGACTGGCGTAAGCCCGCCCCCGGGATGATCCTGGACTTATTGCGGTGCTGGCCGGTCGACCAGGCGGCGAGCTTCCTTATCGGGGACAAGGAGAGCGATCTCGCGGCGGCCAGCGCCGCCGGGATTACCGCGCACCATTTCCCGGGGGGTGATCTTGCTGCTTTCGCCGCGGGATTGCTTCCGTCTCGCCGCGCTGCTCGGTCGACCTGATGACCAGAGACGGTACCGGCGAAGCCGCAAGACAGCAATGAACGCTTTAAAAGGTTCGTTCGATGAACCGGTCGCGCTTCTCGCTGGGGACCAAAAAGAAGTCCCAAAATACCCATCGACATCTTCAAGCTCTTTGGTGAAAGTGATCAATTCCACGGGCGATCGGCCATAAGCGAAATAGCCGGGATATCCGAACTCTACAGAAATAATCGGGCACCGGCGCTTGATCATGGTTCTTGCGCCGTCTTGACCACGATCCTGTTAAGCTGAAGCATAACCGGCGTTGACGAGGTAGTTGGCGCATTCCTCGAGTTTGAAACGATCGAGGAGTGAGCCGATGCCGCGCCAGGTGGCCTCAATGGTGCGCGGATCGGTTTTGCGCAGCAGCCAACAGCAGCAAAGGGGGTACATCTTCACCTTACGAGCCCACTCCTATGGTCCACCGCCTCGGGTCCGCCGCGGTCCAACAGATGGGGACGAGCATGCGGTCGATCTCGACGGCCATGTCGGGTGGCGGTGCCACCCATCCTCGACCGTCTCGTCTACAATGTCAGCGGCTCAACCATAGACGGCCAGGAGGAAGACATGCCGTTCATCGCGTCGAATGGCCTCACCGAAGAGGGCACCGGCAAGACCATCGCCATCGGCGGCATGACCGTGCACTACCACGATGTGGGCGCGGGTGAACCGGTGCTGTTCCTCCACTCCTATGGTCCCGGCACCACCGCGTGGATCACGTTTTACAAGACGGTCGGCGCGTTGTCGCAGCACTTCCGCTGCATCCTGATGGACCTGCCGAATTTTTCGAAGACGGGCCCGATCGTTTACCGCGAGGGGGTGCACGCCGTCCAGGCGCGGACTGCGGTGGCTTTGCTGGACGCTCTCGGCATCGCACGGGCGCACTGGGTCGGCAACTCGCAGGGCGGGCAGTCGGCGATGGTGGCGGCCATCACCTACCCCGAGAGGGTCGGCAAATTCGTCATGGGCGGCTCGCACATCGGCACCGGCGGCGATCGGTACCTCTTGGCCAATCGCCCCTCGGAGGGCAGCCGGGTCACCCGCGAGGCCCTCGACGACCCGAGTCGCGAGAATATCCGGCGCTACCTGCGTGTGCACATCGACGACGAGAGTCTGGCGACCGACGAGTTGGTGGATTACATCCACCGGGCGCACACCTGGTCGCCCGAGTTCATGGAGGCGCGCCGGCAATCGGTCAGCCTGCCGCACGACTACACACAGGACCTCGCCAGTATCAAGGCGTCCGTCCTGCTAATCCACGGGCGCTACGACCGGATGGTGGCCTTCGAGGTCAGCATCGCGATCCTCAACCACATCGCCGACTCGCGCCTCGTGCTGCTCAACAATTGCGGCCACTGGCCGCCCTTCGAGAAGCCAGCCGAGTGGACAGCACAGGTCCTTGCGTTTCTGCAGGGCTACTGAGAGGGACGTCTAGTCTAGATAGTGTTCTAAATCAAAGGTTAGTTTAACCAGTCTCGGCATAGTAAAAAGAGTCTACCTCGGCAATAATTTATGTGAATCATGCCGAGTTGGCTTTGTACACGGCTGACCCATGACCCGATGTGTACTTCGCGACGATCAGTGGGAACGGATCAACGATCTGCTTCCCGGCAAGCCAGGTGATGTCGGTGTCATCGCCCGCGACAATCGCGTTTCATCGAGGCGGTTCCGTATCGAGATCGCGCTGGAATACAGTGGCGCGACCTGGCGGAGCGCTTCGGGGATTGGAAGAACACGCACCGGCGGTTCAGTCGCGGGGCCAAAACGGGGTATGGGAGCGCGTCTTTCAGCATCTCGCAACCGATGCCAACAACGAATACGCGATGATCGACAGCACCATCGTCCGGGCGTACCAGCACAGCGCCGGCGCTCCCAAAAAAAGTAGACGATCAGGCGCTTGGCCGCAGCCGCGGCAGCCTGAGCACAAAGATCCATGCCCTGGTCGACGCGCTCGGCAATCCGCTGCGCTTTCTGCTGACGCCGGGACAGGCGCACGACCTGACCGGCGCCGATGCGCTGCTGCCGCACAGGGCCGTACTATCATCCGGCAAAACAGCCGACGAGGTGACTTTGAATCCCGAGATTGGAATTGGCCGGCGCGCCGCGAGGGGGAGCGCCAACCGGCTGAAGCTGGGCTTGTTCGGTGCCAACTGCTCCTCCGGGCGCGCGGTGACGATGGTGCCGGAGCACTGGTCCGGGAGCTGGACCAATTGCGTCAGGCTCGCGCAGATGGCCGACCAAGCCGGCATTGAATTCATGCTGCCGATCGGACGCTGGAAGGGGTATGGCGGCGATACGGATTACCAAGGCGAGACGTGGGAGACGGTGACCTGGGCCTGCGGCCTTTTGGCCAAGACCGAGCGGCTCACCGTGTTCGGAACCGTGCATGCACCGCTGGTCCCACCACTGATCGCTGCCAAGGAGTTCGTCACCGCCGACCACATCGGAGAAGGGCGTTTCGGCCTCAATGTCGTGTGCGGCTGGAACGAGGGCGAGTTTGAGATGTTCGGCGCGACATTGCGCGATCACGAGGCGCGCTACGACTACGCTCAGGAATGGCTCGATATCGTCAAGCTCGCCTGGTCGCGGCACAAGGATTTCGATTTCGCCGGGCAGTTCTTCACATTGAAGGGTGTGCGGGCCAAGCCCAAACCCTACGGCGGGACACGTCCGTTGATCATGAATGCCGGCGCATCGGCGACCGGGCAGGCCTTCGCGATCCGCAACTGCGACGCGCTGTTTTCGACGATATCGCGCGGCATCTCGTTTGAGGAGACGGCGCATCACATCAGCAACCTGCGGGCGCAGGCACGACAGGCGGGGCGCGAGATCGACGTCTATACGGTGGGTGTCGTCACCTGCCGGTCCACGTCGCGGGAGGCGCAGCACTACTACCGGCACGCTGTTGTCGACAATGCCGATTGGGCGGCCGTCGACAACATTCTGGCGATGAAGAACATCATGCCGCAAATGTACGCGCCCGAGGAGTTCCAGCGCATCCGCGACCACCAGGCCAACGGCATGGGCGGGTTGCCGTTGGTCGGCGACCCGGATTCGGTGGCGCGTGACATTGCACGGTTGGCCGCGCTGGGGCTCAAGGGCATCGCGATTTCATTCGTCAACTATCTCGACGAGCTGCCATACTTCTGCGCTGAGGTGTTGCCGCGCCTGGCGCGGGCGGGACTGCGCGACAACGAAGCTAGCGGGGGGCCGGGTTCGTTTTAAGCCACGATCTGGCCGAGACAGTTGCCGGCGAACGAAGCAAAGAACACCTGGCTGTCAGTATCGACACCACGACCGGCACCGCCAGCATCGGCCAAGTCGGATCACGGGAAAGCTCCTAGTGTTCAGACCCACATTATCGTCATGGCCAGCACAAGCCGGACACGGCCGACCATCCAGATCTTTGCTTCGCGCCGCCCCGGCGGATGCGTGGATGCCCGGATCAAATCCAGCATGACGAAGTTGGTTGGCATCATGCACCATCTGAATGAAGCAGTAGCCGAGAGCTGCCAAATCCCGCATGTTTGCCGTAGTCAACACGATCAAATATAGTCGGCGCGAAATATCTTTGACTGTGCTAGCGGCGAATTCTGAGATGGACATTGAAATTAGACCCTGTGCTTCGGCGGAAGAAGTCAAGCAGGCGATCGCGCCAATCGGGTACTACTTCGGCCGATCCGCGCCCAATGCGGACCAAGCCGAGCGAATGACCCGCGTGTTGCCCGCCGGGCGAGTGTACGCGGCGTGGGAGGGCGGACGCGCCGTAGGCGGTCTGGGCGCTTTTCCATTTCAGCTGACGGTTCCCGGCGGAAGGGTGTCGGCGGCTGGCGTGACTGTCGCCGGAGTCCTCCCCACCCACAGGCGACGCGGTATTCTTCGAGCAATGATGCGGGCCCTGCTCGATGCTTGCTGTGAGCGCGGCGAGCCGGTCGCCTATCTGTGGGCCACCGAGGACACGATCTACGGCCGCTTCGGCTTCGGCTTGGCATCATTCACAGCAGAGATCGATTTGGCGCGCGAGCGATCGGGATTCCACGCACCGTTCGCGGGCTCTGGCCGTGTTCAACTCGTCTCGCCTGCCGCTGCCGAAGAGTTCCTCGCCCCTATCTACGAACGGGTGGCGGTAGAGACCCCAGGCATGTTCGCGCGAACCTCAACGTGGTGGCAGGTGCGCGCGCTTGCCGATCCGGAATGGCGACGCGGAGCCAGTGGGGATTTGCAATGTGCCGTCCTCGAGAACGAAGGTCGGCCGAAAGCCTATGCTCTCTATCGGATGAACTCGGCGTTTGAGCGGGGCCTCCAGACCGGCTCAGTCGCGGTAATCGAGGCTATGGCCGACTCACCGGAGGCGACACGTGCGATCTGGCGATACCTGTTGGACATCGACTGGATGGCGCGTGTGAAAGCCTGGCTCTTGCCGCTGGATCATCCGCTCCTTCTGTTGCTGGCGGAGCCGCGGCGGCTCGGTTTCAGTATTCGGGATGGCGTTTGGGTACGGCTGCTCGATATCGAGACTGCGATGTCGGCACGGTCATATCAGGCTCACGGATCCGTGATAATTGATGTGATTGATGAATTTTGCCTGCGCAATGCAGGCTGCTGGCGGATCGGTTCTGCAGGTGTCGAGCGCACCGACGAAGCCCCCGGTCTGCGTTGTGACATCAGCGTCCTTGGCTCTGTATACCTGGGTGGATTTACGTGGACGCAGCTTGCGCGTGCTCTGCGCGTTCAAGAGCTGCGCTCGGGTGCGATTGCCCATGCCGATAACGTCTTCCAAACAAGAAGTGCGCCCTGGTGTCCTGAAAGCTAAGCGCCTGAGAAATGGTCTGGTCTTATCCTTGCCACGGCGAAGGTACTCCGGGAGACCAATACCGGCCGCATACTCCTGGAGCGAGGCAATCGAAGAGATAGAGGGTGGTGCGTACAATGGACAGTTTTGGTGCTTTGATCCAAGATCTCGTGACCGCCAATCGGATCCTCGCCCGCGAGGAGGTCGTCGACGCCTACGGCCATGTCAGCGTCCGCCACCCGCACAATCCAAACCGCTTTCTGATTGCCCGCTCACTCGCTCCCGAGCTGGTGGGTCCCGAAGACATCGTCGATCTCGACCTGGACGGTCAGCCGTTACGCGACGAGAACCGCAGCCTTTATCTCGAACGCTTCATTCATGCGGCGATCTTCGCGGCGCGGCCGGATGTCATGGCCGTCGTCCATGCCCATGCCGAGGACACGCTGCCCTTCGGCATCGCGCAGGAGACAAAGCTGCGGCCAGTGATCCATTCCGGAAGTTTCATCGGCACCGAGGTCCCGGTATGGGACATCGCTGATAAATTCGGTGATACCAACCTGCTCGTCACCAATATGGCGCAGGCGAGCGATCTCGCGACATGCCTTGGCGGCAACAGCGTTGCGCTGATGCGCGGTCATGGCTTCGCCGCCGCCGCGCGCTCGCTGATCGAGGTCGTGCGGCTTTCGGTCTATCTGCCGCGCAACGCCCGCGCGCTGATACGCGCCAGGCAACTGGGCGGCGAACTCAAATATCTCTCGCAAGGTGAGATCGACGCCCGCAACCGGGGTTACAGCCCCTACTCTGTCGAGACCTGGCGCACCTGGGAATATTGGGCGAACAAGGCCGGTTGCGGCCATATGCTCACCCGGCCGGAAGATCACACCGCCAAGGATGCTAGTCGCGACAGATGAACGGTTCCCCGGTTCCACTTAACGAGCGGAGCAAGCTAACATAGGCGCTCACAAGGGCTCCGGCGTACCCGTCGGCCGGAATCGGGCATCGGTATCAACAGCAAGAATGCGTGCGTCATGGACAAAGCAACGGTAGAGCTGCTGGCGTGTCGCGCCGGCCTGGAGAAGGCTCTCGCGGAATTTCCGGAAGATGTTGCCGCCGCTGCCGAGCAGGCGGGTAGATCGGTGACAAGGCTGAAAGCACCGACCGACCCGCGCGCCGAACCTTGGCCGCCGATGCGCGCCGGAGCCGGACTGTGAGCGACCTGCACTGGATGACTGCCGTCGAGGCGGCCCGCGCAATCGCCGCCCGGGAGCTTTCGCCGGTTGAACTGATGACTGCGCTGCTGGAACGGATCGGCCGGCTCGATCCGAAGCTGAACGTCTTCATTCGCCTCGACCGGGACGCCGCAAGGGACGCAGCCAAGGCCGCGGAAGCGGAGATTGTCGGGGGCCGCGTGCGTGGACCCTTGCACGGCGTGCCGGTCGGCATCAAAGACATCATCGATGTCGCTGGCCTGCCGACGACTTGTCATTCGAAGATCCTGGCCGACAATATCGCCGTGGCCGACGCGGTTTGCGTGTCGCGTTTGCGCGGCGCCGGCGCAATCGTGCTCGGCAAGCTCTCGACCCACGAATTCGCGATCGGCGGCCCCAGCTTCGATCTCCCATGGCCGCCGGCGCGCAATCCATGGAATCCGGATCATCACCCCGGCGGTTCATCCTCGGGATCGGGCGCTGGTGTTGCTGCCGGCTTGTTCCCGATGGCGTTGGGCAGCGACACGGGCGGCAGTGTGCGCAACCCTGCCAGTGCCTGCGGCATCGTCGGGCTCAAGCCGACCTACGGTCTCGTCTCACGCCGCGGTGTCTTTCCGCTTTCCTTCACGCTCGACCATGTCGGGCCGCTGACGCGCACCGTCGCCGACAACGCGCTGATGCTCGATGTAATCGCCGGCTACGATCCGCTCGATCCGGGTAGCGCCGCTGCACCCGCCGGGCACTACGCGTCCGGCCTGGAACGCGGGGTGCGAGGATTGCGCATTGGCTTCATCCGCCATTTCCATGAGACCGACACGCCGGCCGATCCCGAGGTGGGGGCCGCACTGGAGCACGTCGCAGGCACCTTGCATAGGCTCGGCGCGGAGATCCGCAATGTCCGCGTGCCGTCGCTCGAAGAATTCGCTGCCGTCAATCGCGTCATCCTGCAGAGTGAAGCCTGGACCATTCACGGACCGTGGCTGCGCGAGCGACCTGGCGACTACGGCCAACTGGCTCGGCGGCGCCTGATGGCGGGGGCGTTCGTCGGCGCCGGGGATTACGTGCAAGCCTCACGGCGGCGCCTTCAGATGATCGAAGCTGTCGAGGACGCATTGCGCGACGTCGATGTGCTGCTCTGTGCCAGCGCCATGGATCCGCCATGCCGCATCGACAAGGCCGACGAGATAGCGCGCACCTATCCGCGGCAAGCGCGCACACCGTTCAACGTCACCGGCCACCCCGCGCTCGCGATGATGGCCGGGATCTCGACGGGCGGCTTGCCGCTGTCGGTGCAATTCGTCGGCCGCTGCTTCGCCGAGGCGACGCTCTTCCGGGTCGCGCGGGAATGGGAGCGCGCGGCTGGCACCGGCGAGAAGCATCCACCCGTGATGTAAGTTACGGATATATCCCTGATGGGGAGAACGCTCATGCCTCGACAGGTCCGTGCCGTCGTCGTCGATCCGGGCGCGCCGGCGAAGCTCGCGATTAAACCGGTTGAGCTGCGCGATCCCGACCGCGATGAAGTCGCGGTCCGGGTGAGCGCAATTTCGCTCAACCGCGGCGAGACGCGGCGCGCTCTGCAGCAGGCCGAGCCGGGGTGGCGGCCGGGCTGGGACTTCGTCGGTGTGACCGAGACCGCTGCGGAGGACGGCAGCGGGCCCAAACCCGGCACGCGCGTGGTCGGCATCCTGCCATCCGGTGCATGGGCCGAGCAGGTCAATTGTCGTACCCACGCCGTCGCCGCATTGCCCGATGCGGTCGGGGATGCCGAGGCAGCGACGTTGCCGGTGGCAGGCCTCACCGCATTGCACGCGCTGCGCCAGGGCGGGCTATTGCTGGGGCGCACGGTACTGGTGGACGGCGCCTCGGGCGGGGTGGGGCACCTCGCCTGCCAGCTCGCAACGGCGGCCGGCGCGCAGGTCTGGGGTAGTGTGCGCCGTGAGGAACATCGCGCCGCCGTTGCTGAATGGTGCAGCGGAGGAGTCGTGATCGGCCGCGGGCTCGCCGCCGCCAAACCGCACGGTCCGTTCTGGCTGATCCTCGATTCGCTCGGTGGATCGGCCCTCGCTGCGGCGCTCAGTATGCTGCAGCCGGGCGGCACCTGTGTGACATTCGGGGTGTCGGAGGCTGCTCAGACGACCTTCGAAAGCCGTGATTTCTTCGGAACCGGCGGGGCGCGTCTCTACGGGCTTACCCTGTTCCACGAGCTGATGAGCGTCGAGCGAGCCGGGATCGGGCTGGCGCTGCTCGCCGACCTAATCGCAGCCAAGAAGTTGCGGCCGCAGATCGCGGTGGAAGCACGATGGGGCGAGATCGGCACTGTCGCCCGCCGGCTCATAGATCGCGAGTTCACCGGCAAGGCAGTGTTGCACGTTCCCTAGGGATCGCCACCTCAACCGAGCCCCGATTGAGCCGCATTTAAATCTCGGGACGGCGGATCGCAGCATCCGCTTCGGGCGCGGTGTCTGCCAGGAGAGTCTCATCGGCCCGGTCTGGATATGCTCCTCAACCCTTCTGGACCGCCGGGATGGTGGCAAGCGCGTCGACCCAACGCAGCGCGGACCGCCGCCAGCTCTGCCGGCGCGGTGAGAAGCCGGCGCGCTGCGTGATCGTGCCGACGCGCAAGCCATAGCTCTGCGGATTATCCACTGCACAAGCATAGATTGGCGTGCCGCAGGTACCGCAGAAGGCGTGGAGGCGTTTGTTGCCGCTTTCGGCCGTCTTGATATACGTCTTGGGTGTGCCATGAAGCAAGAAACGTTCGGCCGACGCCGGGATGTTGACGCGAAATGCCGATCCCGAGAGCGTCTGGCAATCGGTGCAGTGGCAGATGTTGAGCGCATCTGGATCGACTTCCGCCTCGAAGGTGATCTCGCCGCAATGGCACCGCCCATCGATTTTCATGCGTGTTTTCCTCGCGAGTATCTGAGCCAGGAAATTTGCCTGAGCACGCCAATCATAAATGCTGCTGGGCTTGGCGTCAGCAGATCGACCATCGAGCCCAACCGCGTCGGCGCCGCCTCCGGGGCGCTTCGAGCCGCGCGTCGACGGTGCCGCTTTTTGAACGAACTCGTTTCACACTGCGACGGCGGGTCACCTGACCCATCGCCAGGGCGAACAACCGATGCGGGTTTTTGCGATATTCTTACCGGTAGGGACTCTCTGCCGTAGGGACGCCACAAATGAGTGAGAAGCCACCGCCGAAATCAGCCAACCTTCAGACCCTGATTCATCGCCGAGACAAGGTTCTGGCCGTTTTGCATCCGCCGACCGCGGCGCATGCGCGGATCATGGAGAGGGCCGGTTGTGAAGCGCTGTTCGTCGGTACCGGCGGGGTGGTAGGTGCCTATACGGGCCTGTCCGATGTCGGCACCGCGACGATGACCGAGTGCGTGACAATCGCCGGGTGGATTGCCGACAGCGTCTCGATCCCCGTCATCGTCGACGGCGACACCGGTCACGGCGGCATCATGGCGGTGCGTCGCATGGTGCGCGAATGCATCCGCGCCGGCATCGCCGGGATCCGCATCGACGACCAGCCCATCGAAAGCAAGCGCGCGACGCAGAGCGCCGGCGTCGAGGTCGTAGCACTTGACCAGGCGATTGCACGGTACCGCGCCGCCGTCGACATGAAGAATGAACTCGATCCGAATTTCGTGGTGATGGCGCATTGCTACGCGCGCGATGCGTCGAACGGCACACTGAAGGACACGATCGCTCGGTTGCGGGCTTACCGGGAAGAGGCTGGCGTCGACTGGGTACAGTTCGAATCGCCCCATTCGGTCGACGAAATTAAAGCCGCCCGCGCCGCCGTGACGGGGCCGTTTTCTTTCATGAAAGGAAAACTTGGCCGCTATCTCGATCTCGACGAGCATTTGGCGCTCGGCGTCACGATCGCGTGGTATCCGAGTTTCACGCATCATGTGACCTGGGCGGCGCTGTGGGATTTTATGACCGCCTTCCAGTCGAGCGGCGTGAAGGCCTGGGACGCCTTTGCCGAGAGTCGTCGGGATCGGCCCTACTCGATACCGGAGGTGCCGGAAGATGGAGAAAGCGGCGCCAAACAGCGGGCGCTGGAGCGTCGCTACTTCTCGCAGAATGATCGGCGCTGATAGGCCTGACGCCCAGTAGAGGGAATTTCGCGGATGGCACGAAATGGCTACAGGATCTTCGATTCCGACACCCATGTCGGCCCCGACGCGCGAATCCTCGCCGGCTATCTCAGCGCGGCGGAGCGGGATCGGCTGCGTAGCTGGGAGGCGTATAAGTCACGGGACCGCTACGGCCGCGAAACCTACACCAAGGGCCAGCGTCGTTATCGCCGCCGTCTCGGCACGGCCGAATCTGACGAAGCCTCGGGCGGGTATATGGCAGGGTTCACCGGCGTCAAACGGATGCGTGATCCATCGCCGCATGTCGATGCCGATCCCACAGAGCGCATCAAGGACATGGACATTGAGGGTGTCGATGTGAATTTGACCCTGCCCTCCGGGTGGTTCGGCACCTGGACCGCTGGCGATGACGTGGCGCTCGAAATGGCGATGTACCGCGCCTATCACCGCTGGATGGAGGACTACTGCGGCGCCTATCCGAGCCGCCTCGGGGGCATAATCCTGGCCGGCGCCCGCGACGTCGAGGGCGCGCTCGCTGAGATCCGCCGCTGCGGTCGGGCGCGCTGGGCCTGGGGGATGATGGTCTACGCGCCGGCCGGCATGCCCCTCGACCACCCGGCACTGGAGCCGCTCTACGCCGAAGCCGCCGAACTCGACCTCGCCGTCGTGCTTCACACCTTCACAGTGATGCCGCCTTACGCGCCAGGGGGTCAGGACAACTGGGATAATCTCTGGCTCCAGCGTTCAGCGGCTCACCCCTGGTGCGGCATGCGCAACATGGCGGCGCTGATCGGCAGTGGGGTTATGGATCGCTACCCGACCTTGCGCATCGGCACGTTGGAGGCCGGTCACGGCTGGCTGCCGTTCTGGATGGCACGGCTTGACGAACATGCCGAAACGATCAAAGCCGCGCTCCCGGATCTTGCGCGCAAACCGAGCGAATACGTCACCGGCGGGCGCTATTTCCAAAGCATCGAAATCCCGGAGGGCGCCCGGCTGACAAATGCCGTCATCGATCTGATCGGCGACCGCGTGCTGATGTTTGCGTCAGACTATCCGCATGGCGAGAGCCATTTCCCCGAGTCGGTCTCGCTCGTGCTGGACTGGGAGATGGCTAGCGAGCGGAAGCACAAGCTGTTCTGGGACAACGCAGTCCGCTTCTATGCGCGCGCTCCAGTCGGCTGAAACCGGGTGATCATGGGGAGGAACGTGATGGCGAGAGTTTTCATTACAGGATCGTCGGACGGCCTTGGACTGATGGCGGCCAAACTCCTTATCGCGCAGGGCCATGACGTTGTTTTGCACGGACGAAATGACGAGCGCTGCCGCGACGCGCGCGCAGCAGCACCAGGCGCCAAGGACGCCGTTTCGGGCGATTTCTCCACGGTCGGCGGCGCAAAGAGCGTAGTGGACAGTCTCAACAGGCTCGGCCGCTTCAACGCCGTGATCCACAACGCAGGTATCGGTTCTCGCGAGCCGCGACGAACTGACATGGCGTCCGGCGCGCCGAACGTCTTCGCCGTCAACGTATTGGCGCCGTACATCCTGACTGCGCTGATCGAAAGACCGGATCGACTGATCTATGTGAGTTCCGGCCTGCATCAGGGCGTGCAACCGCGGATGGACGATCTCCTATGGACAAAGCGCGCCTGGAACGGAGCATTGGCCTATGCCGAGAGCAAGCTCTGCGATGTGTTGCTCGCTTTCGCCGTCGCTCGATGCTGGAAAACTGTTTTATCCAATGCGTTGGAGCCCGGCTGGGTGGCGACCAAGATGGGCGGACCTTCAGCACCCGGTGACATGCAGAGAGCGCATGTTACGCAGGCTTGGCTCGCCACCAGCGATGATCCGCTGGCGCGGTCGACCGGCGGATACTTTTATCATCAGAAGCTTCGGGAGCCCAATCCGATCGCGCGGGACGGCGGGATACAGGACGAGCTACTGGCCGAGTGCGCCAGAATCTCCGGCATCGGGTTCCCGGAATAGGCCAAAGACAGTGCGCTGGCCTCGCGCGCCGTGCCCTCGTCAGCATGTCCTGAACTGCACCAACGCAACGCAAACACGCCGGCCGGCTCCCTTTCGACCGGCCGACGCTTTTTCGGTCTTCAGACTGCGGCGCGGTGCTCCATCCCTGTCGATTGCGTGGCGTAGAGCTTCCCGTCACGCTCTTCGATGCGGCCGGCCCGCTTGTGCCGGGCAATGACGACGCCGATATGGTTCGGCCGCGCGCCCTTGCATGCAGCGGCGATCTCCCGCTGTGTTTTGCCGGTCGCCAGGGCAAGGACCTGATCGCCGAGGCTCGGTGAGCCACGCCTCCCCTTAGCTGGCTTCGCAGGCGTGATGCGCGCGCGCCTGCCCGATCGCGCTGGAGCAGCCGCCTTCGCCACCTTCGCCGCCTTTGTCGGCGTTTTGGCTGAGGACGCCCTCCTTGGTTGACCGCCCCTGGTGTAGCGCGCGAGCACACGCTCGGTCGCCTCCAGTTCGCTGAGCTGGCTCGTCAGCTTCTCGCGCTGTGCATCGACGCGCGCCAGCGCCTCGCCGATCCGCTGCTTCTCCTTGGTGATCTCGTCCAATGTCGACATTAGCCACCTTCGATAGAGTAGAGGTTGACCAGAATTGATCAATCTTTTGGGCGTCTATCATTACGAAGCACACAGTGCAATAGCAGAATGCACGGATTTGTTTGGATCAGGCCTCCCGCTGCGACCGCCCCACCCCACGCGAGAGCATTGCGCGCGCCGGCGAAGCGCGGGATGCTCGACCGCGAAGAACCCCTCGAGAGGACGCGATGCCCACACAGATCGGCGAAAACCGCGCGAAGCAGATGCTGAGAGCCAACCAACTGGTGCTGTGCATGGGGGTCAACCAATTGCGCACTCCGAACATCGCGATGATTGCGGCGGCCTGCGGCTTCGACGCAGTCTATATCGACCTCGAACACAACCCGACCTCGCTCGAAACCGCGGCCGGCGTCTGCGTCGCGGCATTGGGCATGGGAATCACGCCGATTGCCCGGGTCACCTCGCACGATTCGCACGATGCGACGCGCATCCTCGATTGCGGCGCCCAGGGGGTGATGGTGCCGCATGTCCAGAACGCCGCCGAGGCCAGGTCGATCGTCGAAGCCTGTCTCTATGCGCCGAAAGGCCACCGCTCGGCTTTCGGCAGTGGTCCACAGCTCGGCTATGCCGCAATCCCGCAGGCCGAGGTCTGCAGGGTCCTCAATGAACAAACCCTGTTGATGGCAATGATCGAGACCCCCGAGGCGGTTGAGAACGCTGATCCGATCGCCGCGGTCGACGGCATCGATGTGCTGCATATCGGTGCCTCGGATCTGTCGACTGAGATGGGCATTCCGGGGCAATACACTCACGAGCGGATGCGCGCGGCTTTCGAGACCGTGGCCCGAGCAGCGAAGGGCCACGGCAAGGCGATGGGGGTCGGCGGCGTGCGGCAGGATTTCGAATTCCAGAGCTGGCTGTTGCGGCTCGGCGTGCGTTACCTGACCGGTGGTTCCGATGTCGGCTACATCCTCAGTGCCGGCCGCGCCGACGTAAAGCAGTTGCGCGAGCTGAAATTGTAGGGACCGGGCATACGCGACGCCGGATGCGTTGGTCTATCCAACAGAAGCGGCTGGAAGATCTTCTCACCCATTTCGACGCCGGCTCCTATCACTCGCGGCAAAGAGATCGGATTTGAACCAGGCTGCAAGGACCGCATGCCGGCCACTGGTCGCTCTCGCGATCGGTCCTCTGTCGGCTTCACGCTAAGTTCGGGCTTCGGCCTCTCACGAGGCTCGCCAACGCACCCAGCAAGTCCGCGGTTCTGAAGGGCTTACAGAGGCGTGGCCGGTCGGCGTATTCGGCGGCAACGCCCCGGTGCTGTAGCCGATAACAAAGACAAACGGCACGCTCCGCTGAGCCAATGCACCGGCAACTGGATCGATGCGGTGGCCGGCGACATTGATATCGAGGATCGCGGCGTCATAGGTGTCGCGATCGGCCGCGTCGACCGCCTCGGCGACCCGAGGGATCGGACCGGCTCCCATGCAGCCGGCGGTCTCCAACATCTCCTGGAGCAGACTGGCGATCAAAAATTCGTTTTCGAAGATCAATACTTTGCAACCTTGCAGCGGCCCAGTCATGATGCAGCGTCCTGTGCTACTGGTCTGTCGGGCGACGATCCAAAGGTCATGTATTCGGGATTTGCCGGAATGACGATCCTACATCGAAGGCCGCCGCCCACCACCTCGAGTTTCGCTTCACCCTGTAGTTCGAAACGGATGCCGCGCTCGATGAGTTCCGTGCCGAAACCCTCGACCGAGATCTTTCCGCGGGCAGTCAGCCGGCTGTTCAATCTGATCCCGGCGACCGCGGACGCAGATCTTCTACCGTGACGGGGTGACGGCGCGGCGCGGCGCCACCGGTGCGGCGGCGATGCTGCTGAGGTCGATTTCCGGCATCGGCAGACCGAGCGCGCGCAATACGCCATTGGCGAGTTCGTTGTAGCGGTCGAAGCTGCGACGGAGACGGCCTCTCCAGACGGGAGTACCGCCGCTGGCATGCAATTCGAACGCCGACTCGCGGCCGTCGAGCGCCGAGGAGACGTGGTCCCAGGCGAGCTGCAGCAGCGCCGCTCGTTGCTCAGCGGTATAGCCGCCGCCGGCGAACGACTCCACGAGTCCTTGGGCGATCTCGGGCGCCGCGAGATCGCGGTCCGACGGTGCCACGACCAGTGACGAGCCGGGGACGATCCGCAGAATCTCGGCAATCCGCTGGCGCGCCTTCATCAGCGCCAGCCCGCCTGGCATCAGATGGAGGTGGTTGGGCATGCAATAGCCGGCGGGGGTGAATTGCGGGTCGAGCTCGGCGGCCGCCTGGCAGCTGCGTGCGGTCTGAACCTCGGCGATCATATCGACGAGGTATTCGATCGTCGGCTCGTGTTGTTTGAGACCCATCGCATCGGTCAACGCCAGTGCAAGGCCCAGCGTGAATTCGGATTTCGCGAGCCAGCCATAAAGATGATGCCACAATAACCACCGCGCGATCGGCTCAGGGGACGGCTCGACCAAAAACACGTGCTCCCACGGGACGAAGACATCGTCCAGCCACATCTGGCCATCGAGCTCGTCGTATCGATTACTCAGTGGCGCGACGAACGGGTTCACATCGCGGACCGCGATCTTGCGGCATAGCGTCGTCACTCCCGAAGCGCCGATCGGCACGATGAAGCTGGCGTGATGGCCGTCGATCTCGATGCCGTTGAGGGCGCCGACATAGACGTCCTCGGCATAGGCTGGGCTCGTATGCATGCCGATCTTGCCGCTGAGCATGACGCCGGCATCGGTTTCGCGGACCAGCCGCAGGGCATTGCGCTCACTCGGGTCTTCGCGAAGGCGATAACCGATCGTTGCCGCGCCGCCGCAAAAGGTCAGAAACCGCCCGGTGCCGGCGATCTGCTCGCGATAGGCGAGCGCATTGGCGATCTGCTGCGGTGCAGCGTTGCAATCCTGCACTGCGGTCACGACACCGAGCGCGATCAGATGACCGTAGGCCGGGGTATGGGTAATGTTGCCGGCGCTTAAAAACGTCGTCTTCGAGAAGCTCCGGCCCATGCCGCGGAGATCGTCGGAGCTCTCCGGGATGACGTAGGCCCACGGCTGCCGCTTGCCGCGCGCGTCGGCCGGGGCCAGCAGCACATCCGCCCACTCGGGATCGAAATGACGGTCATACCAGACGACATATTCCTCGACCATCGCGCGCGTCGCGGGATGCGTCGTCACGTCCTCGATCAAGCCCTCGCCCATGACCCAGACCCGCCGACCGTCGCGCAAAGCCTGCCGGTACTCCGCCCCTGTCCTCATGCCTTGCTCCTGTTCCTCGTGCTCGGCCTGCAACTCGACCGGCAGATTTAGCCTGTCGCGAGCCGTTGACCAACCAGCTCGCAAGTGACCAGGAGAGCACCGTCTCGCCGATGAGGAAACCGCGCGTGCCCGCCAGCATCGGGTAGGCGTCAGCTCCGGTTATGAGGCGCGCACCGGAGAGTGTCGCGATGGCGGCCGCCCCCCATATTGATCCAATAAGACGGTGTCGGCTGCTCGGGCAGCATCCACTCGAACAGCCAGCGATATAGTATAAGCGTGATGATGATCACGTAGATCACGCCGCCTAAAAGGAATAGGCATAAGCTCGCAAAGACAATAATTTCGGGAGAAGAGAACACGCTTGCGACATGGGTTCCGAGGATCGCCGCCGCCTCGGTCGCGACCGCCGTGAGCAGCCAATGACCATCCAGTGGGGCATCGAGAGGTGGTTTCAAGGCGCCGACTGTCGCCGCAGCAAAAAGGTAATAGATGATGATCGCCCACAGCGCAAAGGCGCCGAGCCAAAGCATTGCCGCGATAGCCTGGTGCGCCATCAGCAGCGAGATCTGGTTTCCGAGCACACCGGTGCCGGCGACTACTGTCAGCAGGCCCGGCCCCCGTTCGTGGTCCCCCAGGTCTGCGAGGAAGGCAAGCGGGTCGCAGCTCAAACGAGCGAGCGTCAACACCCAGAGCAGCAGGAACGCGATCAGATTAACGGCCAACAAAATCATCGCGACGGGGCGCAAGCCGAGCGGGGCGGCTGCGATCGAAACAATCCCGGTGGCCATGAAAAACGCAAAGCTTCGGCTGGGAAGCTCGGCAATGAGCCGAAGCGTCCGCTGCCGGCGTGTCCCGGGAGGGGCTTAAGTAGCATTCGCGTTCCGACTGAGCGCTAAATGAGTCCTCGGGTAGCGCTCAGCATTGGCCGCCGACCATTGCCGTATCCAGGCGCCAACGCAGCGTCTCGCCGGCGCGGAACGGAACCACGGTGTTCTCCCCTTGACCGATACGCTCCGGCACCGGCAGCGGCTCATGCCGCAATGTGATCCGGGTCTGGTTTGGCGGAAGGCCATAGAATTTCGGGCCGTTCAGCGATGCGAAAGCCTCGAGGCGGTCGAGCGCTTTCTCCTCCTCGAAGACTTCGGCGTAGGTCTCCAGAGCGCATGGCGCTGTGAAGATCCCGGCGCAACCGCAGGCGGTCTCTTTGGCCGCGACCGGGTGTGGCGCGCTGTCGGTGCCGAGAAAGAACCGCTTGTCGCCGGAGGTCGCTGCGCGGCGCAAGGCCAGGCGGTGCTTTTCGCGTTTGGCGATCGGCAGGCAATAGAGATGCGGTCGGACCCAGCCGGCAAAGATAGCATTGCGGTTGATCACGAGATGATGCGCGGTGATCGTCGCCGCCAGGTTCGCGCCGCTCGAACCGACATAAGCGACGGCCTCCTCGGTCGTGACGTGTTCGAGGACAATGCGCAATTCCGGCAACCGGCGCCGCAGCGGGTCCAACACCCGCTCGATGAACACGGCCTCACGGTCGAATACGTCAACCGCGGGCTCGGTCACCTCGCCATGGATCAACAGCGGCATGCCGAGCCCCGCCATGCGCTCGAACACCGGCGAGACGCGATCGTAGTTGGTCACCCCGAGAGCCGAATTGGTCGTCGCGTTTGCCGGATAGAGCTTGACTGCGGCGAAGACTCTTTCCTCATAGCCGCGTGCGACTTCTTCCGGATCTGTCGCGTCGGTCAGGTAGCAGGTCATCAGCGGCGCGAAATCGCTTCCTGTGGGGAGGGCGCCAACAATGCGCTCGCGATAGGCGCGCGCCGCCGCAACGGTCGTGACCGGCGGCGCGAGGTTGGGCATTACGATCGCACGGGCGAATTGGTGCGCGGTGTACGGCACCACTGCCGCCAACATCGCGCCGTCGCGAAGGTGGACGTGCCAATCGTCCGGGCGGTGCAACGTGAGGCTGTCGATATTTTCCGGCATTTGCTTTCACCAGAAATGTCAATGAGCACGGCGCCTTGGCGAAGATCACTCCTCGGGCATGCCGGCCTTGCGCAGTCCGGCGAAATAGGTGGCTTCAAGCAACCCGCGGATCTTCGGCGACGACGCGGCCAATATGTTCCGGCCCTCATTTTTGCAATGCTCGAATAAGAACCTTCGCCGGCCAGCCTGCGCGCTTCGGCCAGCTCTGCGGCGGCACGTCCCGTCTCGCCCTCAAGACCATAGGCCGACGCGAGGGCGGCGTGAACAAACTGCAAACTCGGATTGGCTGCACGGGCCTTCTCGAACCATGGGATCGCCTCGTCGGTCCGGGATTGCAGCAGATGCACCCAGCCGATCCGCCAATACCTGCCGGCGATGTTAGGGTCTAGGGGACTGAGGCGAATGGCCTGCTCCTCAATCGAAATTACGTCCCCGATCGACCCGGTCATCAACTTGCACTCACCGAGAGCGTGCAATGCCCATGCTATGTTGGGATTGAGGGAGAGCGCGGTTTCTAGATGGGGAATGGCCTCTTGGTATTGTCTTCGAGCCCGAAATATTTCGCCTTTGGTCGCGCGTGCGAACGCATAGCGCGGCGCCGCCGCCAGGGCTTGATCGACCAGCTCCTCTGCACGGGCAAGATCCGCCGTCCCTGAGGTGGTCATTCCATCAAGCACGCGGCTCGTGAGCGCGTTTGCTAATTGGGTCTGTGCCTCGACGGATTGCGGATCAAGCGACAATGCGCGTTCAAAGAGATTGATCGCCTGTCCGAGAACTTCGGGAGAATCCGGCTGGCCCCTTACCGAACGACCGCGGAGAATATAATCGAGCGCGTCGGGATTGTCGGTTGGCCGGGCGGCCTCCGCGGCGACCAGCTCCAGATTCAGCGTGTTTGCGATGCGCCCTGTAATTTCTTTTTGCAGGGCGAACAGATCGCTCAGGTCGCGGTCAACCTGCTCCGCCCACAAATGCGTGTCGGTTTGGGCATCGATCAGTTGGGCGTTAAACCGGATATTGTTGCCTGACCGCCGCACGCTGCCCTCGAGCACATAGCGCACGCCCAGCTCGCGACCGACCTTCTTGGTGTCGACCTGCTTCCCTTGATAGGTGAACGCGGTATTGCGCGAAATCACAGACATGTCTGCGATGCGTGACAGATCGGTCGTCAGGTCCTCGGTGATCCCGTCTGCGAAATACTGCTGATCGGGGTCTTTGCTGAGATTGGCAAACGGCAGCACGACGATCGACAGCCGCGGTGCCGAGCGTGTCTCGTCGGACCCCGACGAGCGCGAATGCCAGTTAATGGCGGCGACGATAATGACGGCCAAGCACACAGCTCCGGTTGCTATCGAGGCGATGACGGCCCGCCGACGCCGGGGCGGCGTTCCCAGTTTCGGTACAGGCGATAAGCCATCGATCGGGCACACCGCCGATAGCGGTTCCGGTTCCTCGTCGGCTGCGATCGATCCGTCGGCTCCGTTGTCCGACCGGGAAATTGACACCGGGGAGGCTTCAGCCCAAGCGACCGGAGCCACGAAGCGGTAGCCGCGGCCCGGGATCGTCTGGATGCAGCTGCCCTCCGTTCGCCCGTCATCCAGAACGCGGCGGAGCGCGGCAATCTGCACCGGCAGATTGCTGCTCTCGACCACCACCCCCGGCCAAACGACGTTCATGATCTCGTCCCTGGAGACGAGATCCCCAGGTCGGTGGACCAGAACACCAAGGACTTCGAGCGCGCGCGAGCCTAACGGAACCGGGACATAACACCCCTGGTCATCACACCGAGAGAGGCCGCGGCGGTCGAGGCGAAAGCCCTCGAACAGGAACACGTCGGCTGTGACGAGCGCGTCCATCCTGCCGCCTCCCGGGCGAGGGCCGACCACAAGGGCCCAAGCTTCTCAACCGCAGCGATTTTGGGGCATTTCAAAAAGATTCAAAAGATTTAATCGCCGGTTTATTGCCCCGCCCGCCGTTAGCAGGCCCTTTCGTGACGCCGGGCGGACTCCGCCCGCGCATTCCACGACCAAGGGAGATGGCAGATGACGACGTGGATTTCCAAGGGGATGCTCGCGGCAGCGATTGTTTTACCGGCACTCACGGGTGCGGCATGGGCCGGGGGCGGCGACGATTTCGGGTGCTCGAACGCTACGCTGAAGGGCGAATACGCGTTTGGCGTCACCGCCTATACCCCGCCAGGTCTTCCAGACGGTCCACCATCTGTTGCGGCGGGCGTCAAGGTCTTCGACGGTCGCGGCGGGCTCACTCAGCGCGATTACAGGGGCGATAGTCTTCGCACGACAGGCCAGGCCGATTTCGCGCCGAAAGGGCAGGAAACCGGCACCTACACCGTCAATCCCGACTGCACCGGCAGCATGGTGATCGACCTGAACGTTCCTAATGTTCCCGCCGGGACCTCCGGCGGTGTCTTGGAGATCCGGTTCGTGATCAGCAATGGTGGCCGTCACATCCACGAAGTGGTGGCAGAGTTCACTCCTCCGGGATTCACCGCGCCTCAGCCCACCCAGACCAGCGCCGACGACTGGAAGGTGGGGTCGGATGAGTGAGCCTCCCCGGCGATGACGCCTGTCGGACGCATGCCGTGCTATGTGTTTCGCTGAATGCGTGAAGTTTCGGGCGTCAGTTCTAGCTATGTGTGTGCAAAACAGCGAAAAACAGCGGCGGAACAGCGACAGTGCTCGCTGTTCCGCCATCGGCTGAGCCGGCGGAAGGCGAGGATTTCCGCCAGAAACTGGATCTCGCTCGCTGATAATTCTATGGAAAAACAGCGAGGACAGCGAGATCGCAGCTGAGGACAGGCCGTCCCATATCATCGTGGAGCGGCGCGGGCGGGCTTGCTATCGTCCGCGAGCGGCACTGTGGAGGGCGGCATGAGCGGTTGCATCGTCGGCTGGTCGCACAGCAAATTCGGCAAGCATGAGGGCCGGGACATCGAGTCGTTGATCGTCGAGGTCGCGCAGGCGGCTTTGGCCGATGCCGGCGTCGCGGCTGCCAATATCGACACGGTCTATCTCGGCACGATGAACGGCGGCTTTGTGCGTCAGGAATTCCCGGCCTCGCTGGTCTTCCAAGCCGATCCCGGCTTCCGCTTCAAGCCGGCGACGCGGGTCGAGGACGCGTGCGCGACCGGCTCGGCGGCAATCCACCAGGGCCTTAACGCGATCGCGGCCGGGAGGGCGCGGCTGGCGCTGATCGTCGGCGTCGAGAAGATGACCGAGGTCTCCGGCGCGCAGATCGGCGACATTTTGCTCGGCGCCAGCTACCGCAAGGAAGAGGACGCAATCGAGGGCGGCTTTGCCGGCATCTTCGGCAAGATCGCGCAGAGCTACTTCCAGCGCTATGGCGATCAGTCCGACGCCCTGGCGCGGATCGCCGCCAAGAACCACAAGAACGGCGTCGCCAACCCGATGGCGCAAATGCAGAAGGACCTCGGCTACGAATTCTGCCGCACGGTTTCCGACAAGAACCCGATCGTCGCCGGACCGCTGAAGCGCACCGACTGCTCGCTCGTGTCGGACGGCGCCGCCGCGGTCGTGCTCGCCGACACCGCAACCGCGCTCAGCATGAAAAAGGCGGTCATCTTCCGCGCCGCCGAGCAGGTTAACGACTTTCTGCCGATGAGCCGGCGCGACGTCATCGCGTTCGAGGGCCCGGAACTCGCCTGGAAGCGGGCGCTCCCCGCCGCGCGCCTGAAGCTCGACGATCTCGACCTCGTCGAGACCCATGACTGCTTCACGATCGCCGAGCTGATCGAATACGAGGCGATGGGTCTGGCCCCAAGGGGCGAAGGCGCGCGCGCGATCCTCGAAGGCTGGACCGAAAAGGACGGCAAACTGCCGGTCAACCCGTCGGGCGGGCTCAAATCGAAGGGCCACCCGATCGGCGCGACCGGCGTGTCGATGCATGTGCTCGCGGCGATGCAGGTCACGGGCAAGGCAGGCGGCATGCAGGTGCCCGGCGCCGCGCTCGCCGGCGTCTTCAACATGGGCGGCGCCGCAGTCGCTAACTTCGTCAGCATCCTCGAGCCGCTGCGCGCGTAGGGCCCCTCACCCTAACCCTCTCCCCGCGCGCGGGGAGAGGGACCCGCGAAGCGGGAGGGTGAGGGGCAAATGGGCGAAGAACCGCCGAGGAGGGGCCATTGACCACGTTCCGGGCGCTCGTATTGCACGAGGAGGGCGGCAAGGTCGTGCCGCGGATCGAAGCGGTCGACGAGGCGCGCCTGCCGGCGGGCGAGGTCACCGTCGCGGTCGAATGCTCGACCCTCAACTACAAGGACGGAATGATCCTGCAAGGGATCGGGCGCCTCGTGCGCAATTATCCGCTCGTCCCCGGGATCGATTTTGCCGGCACCGTCGAGCTCTCGGACTCGCCCGAATTCAAACCGGGTGATCCGGTCATTCTGACCGGCTGGCGGGTCGGCGAAGCGCAGTGGGGCGGCTATGCCGAGAAGGCGCGGGTGCCGGCGTCCTATCTGGTTCGCCGACCGGACGGGCTCAGCGCCCGGCAGGCGATGGCGATCGGCACCGCCGGGTTCACGGCAATGCTCGCGGTCGTAGCGCTTGAGCGGCACGCTTTGCGGCCAGGCGGCGGGGACGTTCTCGTCACCGGCGCCGCGGGCGGTGTCGGCAGCGTCGCGGTGACGCTGCTGTCACGGCTCGGGCATCGGGTCGTCGCCTCCACCGGCCGCCCCGAACAACGCGACTATCTGACCGAGCTCGGCGCCGCCGAACTGATCGATCGCGCAATCCTCTCCGCAAAACCGACGCGGCCGCTTGATCGCGAGCGTTGGGCGGGCGCCATCGACGCGGTCGGCGGCAATACGCTGGCGACGATCCTGACCCAGCTTAACTACCGCGCCAGCGTCGCGGCTTGCGGCCTCGCTGGCGGCAGCGACCTCCCGGCGACCGTGATCCCGTTCCTGCTGCGCGGGGTCAACCTGCTCGGCATTGATTCCGTTATGTGCCCGCGCGATGACCGGATCGCCGCGTGGCAGCGTTTGGCGCAGGACTTGCCGCTCGAAAAGCTCGATCGGATGACCCAGACGGTACCGCTATCCGCTTTGCCCGACCTCGCCCCGGAGATCCTCGGGGGACAGGTCCGCGGGCGGATCGTCGTCGATGTCAGAGCTTGAGCGCGGCGGGAATTCTCGTCCTTTCCGCGCGTTAGCGGCGCATGAACACCAATTCGGCGCGACCTCGCACAATCACGACTCCGCAACGGGCTCTCATCATACAGCGCGTTATTGTCGACGAGTGGACCATCGAGAAGGCGGCCGCAACCTTGGGCGTGCCGGAGCGGCTCGTTGCCGCTTGGGTTCTCGATTACCGCCGATACGGCATGGCAAGCCTGCGGGACGCATCGAGCCGGAGGCCTGGCGCCGAATTTATTCAGGTCGTGCTCTCGCGGCCGGCGAGAGCTATCCTTCGCAGGATCTGGCTCCGGGTCCGAAACGCTTTTGCGACGGAGGCGGCCGTTGAGCCCCTGTCACTGCGCCGGTCGAACGAGGACCGGCCACGTTAACTCGTTTTATTGGTTGCGGAAGGCCGGCTTGCGTTTCTCGATAAAGGCAGCCATGCCTTCCTTGCGGTCCGCAACGGCAAAACTCGAGTGGAACAGCCGCCGCTCGAAACGGACGCCTTCGGCCAGCGTCGTCTCATAAGCCCGATTGACCGATTCCTTGACCATCATCGCGACCGGCCGCGACATCTGGGCGACCCGCTCGGCGACCTTGACCACCTCGCCGAGCAGCTCCGCCGCCGGCACGACGCGGCTGACGAGGCCGGCCCGCTCCGCTTCGGCCGCATCCATCATCCGGCCGGTCAAGCACAAATCCATAGCCTTCGCCTTGCCGACAAAACGGGTGAGGCGCTGCGTCCCGCCGGCACCCGGTATCGTGCCGAGCGTGATCTCGGGCTGGCCGAATTTCGCCGTCTCGGCAGCGATCACGATATCGCACATCATCGCGATCTCGCAGCCGCCGCCGAGCGCAAACCCCGCCACTGCTGCGATCACCGGTTTGCGGCAGTGCGCGAGCCGCTCCCAGCCGCGGGTTATGAAGTCCTCGGAATAAATCTCGGGATAGGTCTTCCCGACCATCTCCTTGACGTCGGCGCCCGCGGCGAAAGCCTTCTCGTTTCCGGTCAGCACAATAGCGCCGATCGCTGAATCCTCTTCGAACTCGTCCAACGCCGAAGCCAGCTCCGCGATCAATGTTGCATTCAGCGCATTCAGCGCGGCCGGCCGGTTGAGCGTGACGATGCCAACCGCGCCACGCCGCTCGACGAGAATGGTCTGGTACCCCGGTGCCTCACTCATCGTTTCTCCTCTCTAGCGCTGTCGCTTGGCACAGAAGAACGTGGATCGCCCGGACTGCACAATCCGGCGCACGCCGCCGCCGCAGTCGCAGCCGGGACAGGGGTCGCCTTCATGCCCGTAGACCGCCCAGCGATGTTGAAAGTAACCAAGCTCGCCATCCGCCTGGACATAATTGCGGAGCGAAGACCCGCCGGCCTCGATTGCCTCGCTCAGGACCGACTTTATCCCGGCCACCAACCGCTCGACGCGAGCCCGGCTGATCGAGGCAGCGCCGCGCCGCGGCGAAATCCCCGCTCGGAACAATGCTTCGCAGACATAGATGTTGCCGAGCCCGGCGACGATGCGCTGATCGAGCAGCGCCGATTTGATCGGGGTCATCTTCCCCGCGAACGCGCCGGCAAGGTAGTCGCCGTCGAATTCGGGCTCGAGCGGCTCCGGGCCCAGTCCGGATAGAAGCGGATGCTGCGCCGCATCGCTACGCTCGACATAATCGAGCAGACCAAACCGGCGCGCGTCATTGAAACGGATTACAGTGCCGTCATCGAGCGTCAGCACGACGTGGTCGTGGGGTGCGTCCGGCAAGTCCCCGTTGCTTGCCGTAACGCGGCCGGACATGCCGAGGTGAAGGAGCAGCAATCCGTCCGTATCGAGCTCGATGAGGATGTATTTCCCGCGGCGGCCGATCTCGCCGATCCGTGCTCCGTCGAGGCGCGCCGCGAGCGCCGCCGGAAACGGCCGGCGCAGATCGGGCCGGCGCAATTCCGCGCGTATGATGCGCCGTCCGTTCATCTTTAACGCGAGGCCGCGCCGGACCGTCTCGACCTCAGGCAGCTCGGGCATGTTCAGTGCTCGACGAGTTCTTGTTCATCAGCCGGTAGGCGGGGCCGTGGCGTCGGCGGCCTTCCAGGGTTATCTTCCTGCCCGATGAACGGTGAAGAAACAAGCGCTCGCGCCGATTTTGGCTTCAGTCAGGTGCCAAAAAGCGAGAAGGCGCCGCTGGTGCGCGCCCTCTTCGAGAGCGTCGCGCCGCGATATGATCTGATGAATGATTTGATGAGCGCCGGGATCCACCGCTGGTGGAAGTCGGAGATGGTGGCATGGCTCAAGCCGCGCCCCGGCCAGCGCCTCCTCGATGTCGCCGGCGGTACCGGAGACATCGCATTGCGCGCCTTGCCCCACCTCTTGCCGCACGGGGCGATGGCGAAGGGTGGTGCCATTGTTTGTGATGCGAGCTCGTCGATGCTCACGATTGGCCGCGCGCGTGCCCTCGATCAAGGCATTCTCGACGGAATCGAGTGGGTGAGCGCGGATGCCGAACGGCTTCCCGTGGTCGACCGCAGCGTCGATCTCTACACGATTGGGTTCGGGTTGCGGAACGTTACCCGTATCGACGCGGCGCTCGCCGAGGCGCGCCGCGTGCTGAAGCCCGGCGGGCGTTTCCTCTGCCTGGAATTCACGCCTGAAATCAATCCGCTCCTGCAACCGCTCTACGACCTTTACAGCTTCCAGTTTGTGCCGTTGCTTGGCCAGATCGTGGTGGGCGAGCGCGACGCCTACGTTTATCTCGTCGAAAGTATCCGGCGCTTTCCGCGGCAGAGCGAGCTCGCCGAGATGATTAACCGAGTCGGGCTCGAACGAGTCAGGTTTCGCAACCTGACGGGGGGGATCGCTGCGCTCCATTCGGCTTGGCGTCTTTGACTCGCTCCGACCCCGATTCGGGCCTTGGCGCAGTTTCCGCAACTTTGGGCGACTGATCCGGATCTGCTTGATCCTCGCCCGGCATGACGCGCTGTTGCCACTGGCGTCGCTGCCAGCTGCGGCACCGTTTGTGCGGTTCGCGCATCTGTTTGCACGCCGCCGCGGCCCGGTGCAGCCACGCCTGGGCCAGCGGCTCGCGGCAGCCTTCGAGGAATTGGGGCCGAGTTTCATCAAACTCGGTCAGCTGCTGTCTACACGCGCCGATCTGCTCGGTGAAGAGCTGACTGTCGATCTGGCGAGCTTGCAGGATCGCCTGCCGCCGTTTTCAGGGAACGAAGCGCGAGCTTTGGTCGAGGCCGAGTTCGGATGCCCGCTCAACACCCTATTCGCGACGTTCGATGAAACCGCGATCGCTGCCGCCTCGATCGCCCAGGTCCATTTCGCTCGGACCGGGGAAGGTAGCGAGGTTGCCGTAAAGGTGCTCAGGCCCGGGATCGGGGAGGCATTTGCCCGCGATCTCGACTTGTTCCTTTGGCTTGCCGGGCTGGGCGAGCGGCTCCAGCCGGCACTACGCCGCCTCAAGCCGGTCGAGGTTGTACAGACCCTCGCCGAGGTGGTCAGCTTCGAGATGGACCTGCGGCTCGAGGCTGCTGCGGCCGCAGAACTCGGCGAAAACTTTGCCGGCGACACGAATTTCCGCGTGCCGCGGGTCGATTGGTTGCGCACCGGCCGCACAGTGCTGACCTTGGAGTGGATAAACGGGACCCGCATCGACGACCGTGTCGCGCTCCTCGCCGCCGGTCATCGGATCGAGGATCTGTTGGCCAAGGCGGCTACCGGGTTCTTCAACCAGGTGTTTCGCGACGGCTTCTTCCACGCTGATCTGCATCCCGGAAACATGTTCGTCGACCCCGACGGCGCGATCGTCGTCGTCGATTTCGGGATCATGGGCAGGCTCGACCGCGCGACCCGGTTTTATCTTGCCGATATGCTCCTCGGATTTCTTTCGGGAGACTACCGTCGCGTGGCCGAGGTCCATTTCGCGGCGGGCTACGTGCCGCAGCGCCGCTCGGTCGACGCCTTCACCCAGGCCTGCCGTTCGATTGGCGAGCCGATCCTCGGCAAGCCGCTGCAGGAGATATCGGTCGCTCGCCTCCTCGCCCAGTTGTTTGAAATCACCGAGCAGTTCGAGATGGAGACCCAGCCGCAGCTCTTGTTGCTGCAGAAGACAATGGTGGTCATCGAAGGAGTCGGGCGCCGTCTCGATCCGGAGATCAACATCTGGGCGCTGGGGCGACCGCTAATCGAAGCGTGGATGCGCGACAACCGCGGGCCCGAGGCTAGGCTGCGCGAAGGGTTGGAGATGCTCGTCGAACTAGCCGAGCGGGTGCCGCGGCTGGTCCGGAGCCTGGAAAGGTTGGTCTCCGATTGGTCGCGGGAGGGTGTTGTCCATCACGTCGAGTCGCTCGCGGTGCAGGCTGCCCATCGTGCGAGGCACCTGGCATTTGTCCTCCTTCCGGTATGGCTCGCCGCGGCAGCGCTGGTGACAATCGCGCTGACTCTATTGTTGGGCCGATAACCCCGCTCGATAAAATTTTAGAGAATTTGCTCGACTGTGAGGTAGTTCACAGGGGCTTGTCCAGCCAGCGCAGATAACGAGCGCACGAAACTAGCTTGAGTCGGCGCCCGGTTTTTACCGAAGCGCAGTCGGAGCCGAAAATGTTTAAGATCTGGGGTGCCGCAATTGGCGCGGGAGCGATCCTGTGCGTGCTTGAAGCCGCGACCGGGCCTCCCACGTCCGCCTCGGACCGGCAGATCGAGCTCGTCAACGATACGCGGATGGCGATCGTCGAAATCTACGCCTCACCCGTCGGCATTGGACACTGGGACCAAGATCTCTTAGGCGACCGTATTTTGCCGCCGGCAAGTTCCGTCCTGATCTCCGTTGCCGGCGGGACGGGCTACTGTCGTATCGACCTCAAAGCCGTATTCGACGACGGAACCGCTCACATCCGCCGGGACGTCAATGTCTGCGCCGTCGAGCGCTATGCGATCTCTTATCGATGAGCCTTCCGGGCAGATCGGCCTCGCTCTCGCGATCGGCCGGTAGCATATTGGCATCGTTCAACGCATCGGAGGTTCGCCTTTGCTTCAAGGTCGACGCATCCTGTTGATCATCTCCGGCGGGATCGCCGCCTACAAGAGCCTCGAGCTGATCCGTCGGCTGCGCGAGCGCGACGTCGAGGTGCGCTGCATCATGACACCCGCGGCAAAGCATTTTGTGACCCCGTTGTCGGTCGCCTCGTTGAGTGAAGACAAGGTCTATGACGATCTCTGGTCGCTGACCAACGAGAGCGAGATGGGACACATCCGGCTCTCCCGGGAGGCTGACCTCGTCGTAGTCGCGCCAGCGAGCGCCGATCTGATCGCCCGCATGGCGACCGGCCTCGCCGATGACCTGGCGACGACCGCGCTGCTCGCCTCGGACAAGCCGGTATTAATCGCGCCGACGATGAATTTGATGATGTGGGCGCATCCGGCGACCCAAGCGAATCTGGCGATGCTCGAGACGCGCGGCGTCCGGCGTGTCGGGCCGGGTGCAGGCGACCTCGCCTGCGGCGAGATCGGGTCAGGCCGCATGGCCGAGCCGCTGGAGATCATTGCAGCAATCGAGCGTGCGCTCTCTGGCGGCAACAGGCTCGCCGGCCGGCGAGCGCTGGTGACCAGCGGACCGACCCGCGAGCCGATCGATCCAGTGCGTTACATCTCGAACCACTCCTCGGGTAAGCAGGGTCATGCGATCGCAGTAGCCCTTGCAGCGCTCGGCGCCGAGACCGTGCTTGTCTCCGGGCCAACGAGCGAGCCTGCGCCTGCAGGAGCCAAGCTCGTGGCGGTCGAGACCGCGGCGGAAATGCTGTCCGCGTGCGAAACCGCGCTGCCGGTGGATATCGCCGTAATGGCGGCGGCGGTTGCCGATTGGCGTGTCGAAGCAACCGCCGGGCACAAACTAAAAAAGGATGGGAGCGGGCCCCCGGTACTTCGTCTAGCCGAGAATCCCGACATTCTGTCCCGCATCGCGCAGCACGGGAACGATCGGCCGGCACTCGTCGTCGGGTTTGCGGCGGAGACGGACAATGTAGTCGAGAATGCACGCGCCAAGCTTTATCGCAAGCGCTGCGATTGGATACTCGCCAATGATGTCTCGCCCGGAACCGGCACCTTTGGCGGCGACCGCAATACGATCCACCTCGTCGACGCCGGCGCCGTTGAAGACTGGCCGGTCATGACCAAGCGCGAGGTCGCCGAGCGACTGGCGAACCGCATCGCCACGTGGTTCGAACGACAATCTTCACGATCCGCGTGAAAGTCGAGCTGAAAATTCTCGACCCCCGGCTACCCGGCTGGGGCTTTCCGAACTGGGGATCGGAGATGGCCGCCGGGCTCGACCTCCTCGCCTGTCTCGATGCTCCGATCGTTCTCGAACCGCAGGCCCCCGCAGTCCTGATCTCCGCCGGCATCGCGTTTCGCATTGGCGATCCGGAATGGTGCGCGCTGGTGGTGCCGCGCTCTGGCCTCGGTCACAAGCGGGGCTTGGTGCTCGGCAACACGGTCGGCGTAATTGATGCTGATTACGAGGGGCCGTGCCTGATTTCGGTATGGAATCGCCAGCCCGGCCCCACCGGGAGCATTATCGAGATCCGGCCCGGCGACCGCATCGCGCAGCTCGTCTTTACTCGTATCGCGCGGCCGGAATTCTCGATCGTATCGGAGTTTTCGCAACAGGGCGGCCGACAGGAGGGCGGGTTCGGATCGACTGGAGTCGAGGCCGCTTGTCCCGACTCGCTTGCCGAGTGAAAATCGGGGCAAGAAGACCCGAGGCGCGGGGTTCGGGCGACATGATCCGGCTAACCAAGAAACTGCTATTCGCAATCGAGGCGGTGCTCGACATCGCCTACAACGGTGGTCATGCCCCCGTGCGTTCCTCGGAGATTACCGAGAGGCAGGGCATCCCTCGTCGCTATCTCGAGCCGGTGCTCCAGGAATTGGTGCGGAATAAGATCCTTCTTGGCATCCGGGGTCCAAGTGGCGGCTATCGTCTGGCGCGCGAAAGGCGGGGGATAAGCCTCGGCGATATCGTGCGAACGCTACAGGGGCTCGAAACCGCGGAAGATCCGATCAGCGACCCCGCGGGAAGCCCGCTCGGCCATCGCATTGTCCGCCCACTCTGGCTCGATCTCCAGCATGAGATGATGCAGCGCCTCGACTCGCTGACAATGGAAGAGCTGTGTGGCCGTGCGCATAGCGCCGGCATTGCTGGCCGCGACACCGAATACACCGATTTGGAGATCTGAGGATCAGCGACCGGGCGGCGGAATTGCGCTGTGGCGGCAGGGAGGCTACATGAGGCGGATGGGTACCAGCATCGCAGCGGCACCTGCTCGGCCGGAGTTTCGCGGACGGGTCTACGACAGCGTCGTCGATACGATCGGCGCTACCCCGCTTGTCCGCATTCATCGTCTAGCGACCACTGCCGGCGCCAAGGCCGATATTCTGGCGAAGTGCGAATTCTTCAATCCCTTCGACTCGGTCAAGGATCGCATCGGCGTTTCGATGATTGCAGCCGCCGAGGCGGTGGGCCAGATCAAACCTGGGACCGTGCTGGTCGAGCCGACCTCGGGCAATACCGGAATCGCGCTCGCCTTTGTGTGTGCTGCCAAGGGATACCGGCTGATCTTGACAATGCCGGAGAGCATGTCGATCGAGCGCCGCAAGATGCTGAAGCTGCTTGGAGCCGAGCTCGAGCTCACGCCGGCAGCACAGGGTATGCGCGGCGCTATCGCCAAGGCCGAAGAGATCGCTGGATCGCTGCCGGATGCGTTCATCCCGCAGCAATTCCAGAACCCGGCAAACCCCGAGATCCATCGCCGGACCACGGCGGAAGAGATCTGGCGGGACACCGATGGAGCGGTCGATGTCGTCGTTTGCGGTGTCGGCACCGGCGGCACCCTGACCGGCGTTGGCTCTGTCCTCAAACCGCGCAAGCCGGGCCTGAAAATGATTGCGGTCGAACCCGAAGACAGCGCGGTTCTGTCGGGCAGACCACCCGGTTCCCACCGAATTCAGGGGATCGGCGCAGGCTTCGTCCCGGAGATCCTCGATGCGAGCTTGATCGACGAGATCGTGCAGATCGGCAACGAGACCGCCTTTAATTACGCCCGCGAGGCCGCGCGGCTCGAGGGCCTTGCGGTCGGAATCTCATCCGGCGCGGCCCCTCGCCGCAGCTCTCGAGGTTGGTGCGCGGCCGGAAATGGCCAGCAAGACGTTGGTCGTTGTCTTGCCTGATTTTGCCGAGCGCTACCTCTCGACAGCGCTCTTCGACGGGCTCTGAGGGCTGCCCGATGGAGCTCAACGAGGAGCAGTTTCAGCGATATGCGCGGCACCTGATCCTCGACGAGGTCGGCGAGGAGGGGCAAATCCGCCTGCTCTCTTCGCGTGTGCTCGTTATCGGCGCCGGCGGCCTTGGCTCGCCGCTGTTGCTCTATCTCGCTGCGGCGGGGGTGGGCACGATCGGGATCACCGATGCCGATCGGGTGGATCTCACTAACCTGCAACGACAGATCGTGCACGTAACCAATCGCGTCGGCGCTCTGAAAGTCGACAGCGCCCGCGAAACGCTCGCCGCAATCAACCCCGGCGTGCGGGTGGAAGCTCATCCGCTGAGGCTGGGCCCGGAGAATGCGGGGGCGTTGATCCGAGGGTACGATATCGTCGTCGATGGCAGCGACAACTTCGAAACGCGCTATCTGTTGACTGATCTGTGCTACCGGCTCGCCAAACCCCTCGTCGCCGCTGCGTTGTCTCCGTTCGAAGGCCAGATCTCCACCTTCAGGCCCTATCTCGGCCCAGGCCATCCCTGCTACCGCTGTCTCTTCCGCGAGCCGCCGCCCCCCGACCTCGTGCCGCGCTGCGAGACCGCGGGCATTCTCGGCGCGGTCGCCGGCGTGCTCGGCACGCTGCAGGCAGTGGAGGTCCTAAAGGAGCTGCTGCAGCTCGGCGACAGCCTTGACGGCACGCTTCTGCTTTACGACGCGCTGCGGGCGCGCTTTCACGCGATACGGATTGCGAAGGACGCGGAATGCCCGACCTGTTCGCAGCAGGTGTGACCGACGTCGTGCCGCGATGGAGCACAACAGCAAACGCATCGTCCGCGAATGGAACCGCGAGATCGAGGTCGAGGACCGCCATCGCGCCGCCGCCCGAGAGGACGGCTGCGGGAAGATCGTGGTCTGGACGGCGCTCGAAATAATGTGGTTGGTCGCAGTCTTTGCGGTGCTGGGCTTGGTCAGCCGCCTATACTGAGATTTCGAGGGTCGTGCGGCCTGCGGAGATGGGTTGCGCTGGCTGCGGTTGCCGCGTGCGGGATTTCGCCGGCGCTTCACGAGAGCGATTTGGCAATCCTCGGGACGCGACCCCACTACGGCCCGTCGACTGTGAGCGTGGTACCGAATCTCGCGGCGTCGGGTCCGTTGTTGTGGATGCCGGGGCTCGATCAGGGCTGGGACCCTCAGGGCTTGGCAGTAGTCGACGGCAACTTGCTGGTGTCGGCCTACCAAAGCAATCGCCTCGGAGCGAACCGGGGGCCTTGCCGGGTATTTCGATTGGATCCTGCGACCGGCCGCGAGAGCGGCCATTTCGATATTCCTTCCCCTTGCGGGCACGCCGGGGGTCTGGCCGATGCCGGCGACGGCACGCTCTACATCGCCGACACCCACACGCTTTTCGAGGTCGATCTCGATCGCGCTTTCGGCAATCGAGCCATTCAATTCCGTAATTTCCCGCTCGGAGCGGGGCTGAAGGGCGCATTCGCTGCTTCCGGACGCCGCGAGATCTGGATCGGCACATACGAGGAGGATCGGCCGGGCAGAATGTTCAAATATGATCGTCGCATTCTAATGGCACTGTCCGATGGTGCGATGCTCACTCGGGGTTTGGCTGCTGCCGAGCTAGTCATACCGAGCTACGCTCAAGGCGCCGCTGTGTCTTCCGGCAATTTATGGATTTCGCGCAGCGAACTTGCCTGGGGCTTTCTCGAAAAACTCGATCTCGCCGCCGGCCGGGTCGTTGAACGTTATTCGGTAACCGGCGGCGTCGAAGGGATAGCGTTCGACGTCGACGGCGGGCTATGGGGGGTGTCGGAGGCGGGTGCGCGCCATTTCCCGCTGTACTACCCCTTCTTCCCGTTAATTTTCCGGCTGGACCTCGACCGCATGAAGCCGGCGGCTAGCTATAGGTGAAGAAGCGCGGCAACTCCGCCAGCGGCGGGTGATCCCGGTCTCGCTCCGAAAGCGACGGTTCGGCATCATCCAGTTGCCAATCGATCCGGAGCTTCGGGTCGTTCCATAGAAGGCCGCGATCGTGCTCGCTGGAATAGTAGCTATTTACCCGGTATTGCACCCCGGTATTCGGCTCGAGCGTACGAAAGCCGTGGGCAAACCCCTCCGGGATATAGAGCTGATCCTCGGTAACGGCTGTCAACACCATCGCCTTATATCGCCCATAATCGGGTGAGCCCCAGCGTATATCGACGGCGACATCGAGAATGGCACCCGATGTGACCCGGATCAGCTTGGCTTGAGCGAAAGGTGGGATTTGGAAATGCAGACCGCGGATCACATTGGCGCTTTCCGAGCGGGAGTAATTTTCCTGCACGAAATGAACTCCGATCCCGTGACGGGCAAAAATGTCTTCCCGAAAGATCTCGGCAAAGAAACCTCTCGCGTCGCAATGGCGTAGCGGCCGGATGAGCATCACGCCGGGGAGGCCGGTTTTGGAAATAAGCATCGTGTCTCGCCCTCCGGTTACTTGCGAACTTGGCGAGCCCCTCACCCGGCAAGAACATCGGGCAAGGTGCGCACCCTCGCCGCCGCCTCTGGGTTTCCCTGCGCCGCTGCGCTCTCGTACCAGGCGCGGGCAGTCGCAGGATTGGCGGCGGTCCCCAAACCTAACTTGTAGAGGTCACCCAGTTGAACCTGCGCCTCGGGCAATCCTTGTTCGGCCGCCGCAGAGCACCACCGAAAAGCCTCTTCGGCATCTAGCCGAGCGCCTTGCCCCTTCGACAGCATGACGGCGAGATTGTACTGCGCGTAACGGTCGCCCTGCTCGGCCGAACGGCGGTACCATTTGACTGCTTCGGTGAGATTGCGCACGACGCCGGTGCCGGTGCAATACAGTGCCGCCAACTGGAACTGCGCGCCGGCGTCGCCTTGCTCGGCGGCCTTTCGAAACCACAGCGCGGCCGCTGCAGTGTCGCGGGCGGTGCCGTGGCCGTCCCGGTAATTCCACGCGAGGATCAGTTGTGCTTCGCGCAAACCCGCTTCCGCAGCCGTACGGAAACAGCGCATCGCCGCATCCTCTTCCGGGGGGTCGAGGTGCCCCTGCGCATAGAGATGCCCGAGCTGAACGAGCGCTGGCAAGTGGCCCGCCTGCGCGGCTCGCTGGATCAGTGATCCAGCGAGAGCGAGATCCTGGTCGACATTTTCACCGCGCGCGTAGAGCATGCCTAATCCGGTTTGTGCTTCGGGATCGCCCGCCTCTGCCGCCCGTTGCAGCCACGCCAATCCACTCTCCGAATCTTGCGGCACGCCCTCCCC